>OGXT01002318.1_pt1 | contig 15395 bp, 18 predicted proteins | sample 1576361 | NCBI WGS metagenome assembly OGXT01 (sample SAMEA3541514, study PRJEB24748) | human gut metagenome | biome: human gut; feature: human-associated habitat; material: faeces | place: China | collected 2012 | reverse complement strand
AAATACAATTTGAGGAAAGTTTAAAACAAAGACTTGAATTTATATGTGAGTTTTCAAAAGTTACTCCTACATTTATCAATGGTAGCATTAGAAAAATTGAAAAGACTAATATTTCATACATTGAACCTCATAGAGTAATTATCAAAAACGTTACTTTTTGGTATTTAATTACTCTAATGATGTTTATATATCCAACTTATCTAAAAAGATAAAATTATCAGAATTAGAAGAAGATCTGCAAAACATATAAATATAGGCAAAAAATTCAATAAAAATGAAAAAATGATTGATAAAGCTAAAATATCGTGTCAAAATAGTGATATCAGTGTATTAGACCATTTTACTGATGTCAATAAAATGGTACAAATCGGTTCAGGAGCTTATAGAGAACAAATTGATTATAAATTAACTCGTTATGCTTGTTATTTAATAGCACAAAATGGAGATAATAGAAAAAAAGTAATTGCTCTTGCACAAACTTATTTTGCAGTTCAAACTAGAAAGCAAGAAATTAGTGAAAAAGAATACAGTATTCTAACGGAAGATGAGAAAAGATTTTATCAAAGAGATTTAACACGAAAAGGAAATTACTCAGTTAATCAAACAGCAAAAAAAGCAGGAGTTAAAAATTTTGATAGATTTCATAATAGCGGTTACAAAGGATTATATAACGGAGAAACTGCTGATGATATAGCAAAAAGAAAGGGTTTAAGATATAGAGAAGATATTTTAGACAATATGGGGAGTGATGAACTAATAGCAAATTTATTTAGAATATCACAAACAGAACAAAAATTGAAAAAAGATAATATACAAACCGAAAAAGAAGCAAATAAAACTCATTACAATATTGGTAAAAATATTAGAAAAGTAATTGCTAAAAACGGCGGAACAATGCCAGAAAATTTACCAACACCAAAGAAAAGTTTAAAGCAATTAGAAAAAGAAAATAAAAAAGGATTGAAGAAAAAGTAATATGAAAGAGTGAGTAATTTTAATAAATTGCTCCAACTATTGAATATTTCAAGATTTTATGGTAAAATATTTCCATAATTTAATTATCTTGCTAATATGCAAGTTTCGAATATAGTAACTTTTAACAATAATTATTGTAAAGGAGGAATTAAAAATGAAATTATTTCACACCGAAAATGGTAAGGAAACAGTATATGTTCAAATGCAGGACATTATGCAATTGAATCAAAGTGATATGCCTATACCAGAATCTATCTATACAAAAGTATTCACTGGTATAACTATTGTGAATGATTCAAATCGGTTTGATTTTGTAAGCTTCGATGAAGCACATGAAGTAAAATTCTTTAGAGAATTGGAGTTCGTAATCGATTATGATCAGTACAAAGAATTGACTGATGAACAGTTGGGAGAAAAAGGTCAGAAATTAGTAATGAAGGCAAACGAAATTGCAGAAAAATGGAATTCTATGTCTTCTGATGAAAGAGAGCAGAATAGTAATCTTTTTCAAGAACATGAAAATATAGAATACATGTTAAATTTTTTGTCTGAAATTTATGCTATAAAACACGGCAAAAGGTCTATGCCTTTTCCTGACTTTGTAAAATTACCTGAAAGGTCGAAAAAGTAAGGATTTTTTCGAAGAAAAAAGATGTGAGATGAGTCAGAACCACGTGTTATACACGTGGTTCTGACTGTTTTGTGTCAATATTAATTTTTGTACTAAGTGTTACTTTTTAGGAGCAGAAGCATTTGGATATAATTCATTTAAATATGAAAGCAAAATTTCCTGTTGCGGAAAATTTAAGCTGTCGAAGATAGAAGTGACAGCGGAAAATGCATCACTTTTCCCTAAAAAGCTAACAAGTTCTGGAAACTTTGGAATTTTAAGAGTATCCTGTACTCTAGCAAAAGCAACTGAGTTTTTTTCTACGCCTTTTGAATCATCAAATAAATGGCTTTTCATAAAGTAAAAATGAACATTTTTCTCGTAAAAAACCGATAAAAAAAGGTCATATGAAATATTAAACTCTTCAGAAAGACTCTTAAGTAATGCCGTAAGAAAAGCATCGAAAGTTTCTTGGGTTACAACCTTGTGGTCAAAAAAGGGAAGACTAGCTTCCTGCAAATTGTCCCAGTCTGTTAAATTGACCCATTCCAAATTTCTTAGAGCTTGCTGTGTCATAAATTGTTCCTCCTTTTAAAATCTTCAAAAATGGAGAAAATACTAAGTCCTCCAAATTTGAAAGACTTTTAAAAATATAAGTTATAAAGTTTCAAACAAAAGGATAACATAATATTCAATTAAAGTCAACTAAAATATTAGGATTTACTTGTATTTTGAAGTAAAATATTGTATAGTAATAAAAGCAAATAAAGGAAAGAAGGAAATATAAATGAAGATAGGAATAGTAGGACTTCCAAATGTAGGAAAATCAACATTATTTAATAGTATAACAAATGCAGGAGCAGAATGTGCAAACTATCCATTTTGTACAATAGAACCAAATGTAGGAGTTGTACCAGTACCAGATGAAAGATTAGACAAATTAACTCAAATGTATAAACCAGAAAAAACAACACATGCAATAATAGAATTTGTTGATATTGCAGGTTTAGTAAAAGGAGCAAGTAAGGGAGAAGGGTTAGGAAATAAATTTTTATCACACATTAGGGAAGTAGATGCAATAGCACATGTTGTAAGATGTTTTGAAGATTCAAACATTGTTCATGTGGATGGAAGTATCTCACCTTTAAGAGATATAGAAACCATCAATTTAGAATTAATCTTTTCAGATATGGAAATGCTAGAAAAAAGATTAGATAGTGCTAAAAAGCGTTTAAAAGCAGATAAAAAAGCAGCAGATGAAATAAAAGTATTAGAAAAAATAAAAACAGCCTTAGAACAAGGAAAATGTGCAAGAACAGTAGAACTTACAGACGAAGAAAAAGAGCAAATAAAAGATTTGTATTTACTTACTTCAAAACCAGTTTTATATATAGCAAATGTTTCAGAAGAACAAATTGCAAATGCTGAAAATGATGAAATGGTAAAACAAGTAGAGGAATTTGCAAAAACAGAAAATGCAAAAGTAATTCCACTTTGTGTAAAAATAGAAGAAGAATTATCTAGCCTAGAAGGTGATGATAAGAAAGAAATGCTAGAGGCATTAGGACTTAGTGAATCTGGATTGGACAAAGTGGTAAAAACAAGTTATGATTTATTAGGTTTAATGAGTTTCTTAACAGCTGGAGAGCCAGAAGTAAGAGCATGGACAATAAAGAAGGGAACAAAAGCGCCACAAGCAGCAGGAAAAATCCATTCAGATATTGAAAGAGGATTTATACGTGCAGAAGTTGTTTCTTATGATGATTTAATAAAAGAAGGTTCTATGCTTGCATGTAAAGAAAAAGGATTGGTCCGCTCAGAAGGAAAAGAATATGTAATGCAAGATGGAGATATAGTGTTATTTAGATTTAATGTATAAAATGGTAAAAAAAAGAGGAAAACAAAGGAGAAGAAAATGGAAACAAGAAAAATAATGTCAACAGAAGAAAGAAAAATAAGAAATTTGGATAGGGCGATAGCTTTTTGGTGCATAGTAATAACTGAAATTATATTAATAGCGCAAAACCATACTACTTTATTGATGACTGCGGCAAATGAATTTTCAGCAGTTAAGAATGTAAATTTCCTATTGGCTATAGTAGCTTTTATATATTCAATATTTACTAATATAGTGTCAAAAACATTCATACTCATATTAATATACATACCAATTAGAATATCAACAGTTGAAAAAGTTAAGAAAAATATGAAATACAAAGTTGTAGATAACATAGAATATTACAGAGATAAATTCGAAAGTATATCACCTGCTGAAATGAGTTTAGTTTTAGATTTAGAAATAGAAAGAAAAAAAGATATTTCAGCAACATTATTAAGCTTAAATATAAAAGGATTATTAGATTTTGAAGACGACAAAATAAAGATAAACAATACTGGAAATTTGGAAAATTTAAAACCTAGTGAAAGATATTTATTTGAAGCATTAAAAGATGGTACATTAGACGGAATGGATATGTCAAACTGGGAAAAGGTTTGTATTAAAGAAGCAATGGATGATGGATATATTATTAACGCTAAGCAAAAAAGAAAGTTTTTTTGGAAAAGCACATTGCTACTAATTTTAGCAATTTTAATGTTATTCTATTCAATTGGAAAATTTACAAAAAATATTGATGAATACAGCAAAAATGTAAATGAAGTACAAGAAGAGATGGGAACAATAAATAGTAATTTAGAAAAAATAGTAAGCAAAGACGATAAACAGTTAAAAAATGAAGATGAAATAAAACTTAAAGAAGAATACTTGCCAATAGCGAAAAATGCAATAGGAAAAATAGGTGAACCATTAGTTTTGGGATTAATGATTATAGGAAGTATAGCATTAATTATAGGACTAATTTTTTATAAAATAGCTAGAATAGCAATTTATAAGTCTGGCTATGGAGAAAATAAGTATGAAAGAACAAAAGAAGGAAAAGTTTTAGCAGAACAAATTGCAGCAATGCAGCGATATATACATGAATTCAGCTTGTTATCTGATATGGAAAAAGAGCAAGTTAAATTATGGGAAGAATTTTTAGTATATGCAATAGTATTAGAAGAAAATGAAGAAATAGTTAGCAATATATTTTCATATAAAAATGTAAAAATGTATAGCTTTATATAGTGGGGGATTGCTCTAGCCTTTTGCTTAGCAGCTAAATCTTCTTTTGTAAATTACTTAATAGTTTAAGAAAAATAACTATGGGGATACTTTTTATAGTATCCCCATAAATGATATTACTCACACATTTTTTTAGTGCAGTTGGCCATATAAAATTTCTTTTCGGCAAGTTTGTCTTGTATTCCTCGCAAAGCTTCACCAAATCTTTGGAAGTGGTTAACTTCTCTTTGACGTAAGAAACGAAGTACATCTAATACGGCAGGGTCATCTTTGCAAAGGTCAATCAATTTTTCGTAAGTTGCTCTGGCTTTTTGCTCTGCAGCTAAGTCTTCTTGTAAGTTAGCAATAGGGTCACCTTTACAAGCAATATAAGCAGCTGTCCAAGGATTACCAGCAGCAGATTGAGGATAAACATCTACACCATGGTCTGTGTAATATGCACCAAGTCCAGCTTTTTCTAATTCTTCAGGGCAAACACCATCTGTTAATTGATGCACTAAACTTCCAACCATTTCTAAGTGAGCAAGTTCGTATGTTCCATCAAAGTTATCAATAGTTAAAGACTTAAATTATAAACTCTTACTATTGATAAATTTAATCTATATGTTGTATTTTAAACTTTGTTCTTCTAATAATTTAAAATCACAACTTAAACTTCTGTAAAACTTTGCTATTTTTCCATTACTGTTTCCTGTAACCAATTTATATATTTTTTCTGCCTTGTCCATTATTTTTTGTCTATTTTCTGGTATATTTATGTATTTATATTGTTCTGATAGAAGTCTTCTATAAGCATAGGTTTTATCTGTAACATCTAATAATGAAACACTATTTTGTGGTACAGGTATCATATCTGAAAATCTAATAATACCTAATTCATTTTTTTCTTTTATACTTAACATTTTAAAGAATGTTAAATTTTCTTTGTAGGTCTTATGTTTTGTTTTAGGAGAGAACATAGGAGCAAAATAGTAATGTTCATTGACTAATATAACAACTCCTATGTATGGTCTTGTTTCATTTTTATTATAAGCAATATGTTTATCAAACTCACTTAAATATTGAATATAATTATCATCTATTATATAAAAATTTAATTTACCTAATTTAATTTTTTTTGTATTTTTCATTTATTCCTCCAAATAATAGAATAGGGAGTACCTTATTTAAAAGATACCCCCTTAATTTTTCTGGAAACTTGTTTATAGTATAACTAAAGGCTCGTTTCTAGCCTAATGTTTCTGGATATTTGTTTATAGGATAGACTCCTAAAGGCTCATATCTAACCTAATGTTTGTTAAGCTCTTTATAGAAATTCCTTTCTAAAGGTTTGCTTTTACCTAATTTATTTGATAATTAAATTATCAATACTAGTATATTCATTATACTGCATTTTATTTATAAATTCAAGCACTTTTAATTAATTTTTTTATTTTGTTGTTGCTCTAATTTTGGTATTTTAGGGTAGATATGAATTTCAAAATTACTTGGGTTTGAATCTTTTTTTATTGCTTTTTCTGTTTTTAAATATGTTACTTTTTCTAGGATACTTCTCAATAATATATTCTTTTGTTCATTTGTTTCTAATTTAGAATATATATCAATTACATTTTTTATTTTTGGAACAATTATTTCTTTGTTTTGCTCCGCTTCTTCTTGAGTATTTACTGCTTTAGATATTTTGGTTATTTCACTATTTATTTCATCAATATTATTTTTCAAAGATGTCGAACGCTCAGAAAATTCTTGCTTATTGTATGTATCTTCTTCAAACAATTCATATACCTTATTAAGTTTATTTTTTTCACTTAATAATTTTTCTTCTAATTGTTTTAAAATAACCTTTGTCTTAATAACTGGAAATTCTGTTTTTCTGCTTTCTAACTCTGAATAATTCACATTATAGCCATTTAACCATATCTTTAAAGCTTCAATAATCTTTTCTTCGACTATATAAAGTTTCGAACTTATATTATTACAATTAGGATTATTACAAATTAAAGTTGGTTCTTTTTGTTTCAAGCTGTATGGTCTTCTTTGCATTGGCTTACCACATTTTTCACAAAATACTAATCCTATTAAAGGATTTTGGACTTTATCATTATGAGGAATAGGAGGAGCATTACAGCTCCTCTTGTTCTGTACTATATCCCACGTTTTATTATCTATAATCGGCTTATGTAATCCATTTATAAGTAATATATCAGAATTTCTTGGTCTACTTGTAATACGTTTTCCATTTTCAGAACGTATTACTTGTTTTCTAGAATTCCACCTAATTTTTCCAATATATACAGGATTATTTAATATATCTTTTATAGAGGAAATAGACCAACTATCTGCTTTTCGTGGTTTTAATCCTAATTTATTTATTTCTTTAGCTACATTATTTATTGATACTTCCTCGTAAGAATATAAAATGAAGATTTTTTTTACTATTTCCGCTTCTTCTGGATTAGGTTCTAATGTATAACCTTTTGCATTTTCCAACTTTTTTCTTTTATATCCAAAGGGTGGAATACTTCCAACATATTTTCCTTCTGTTATTGATGTCATTCTACCTCTTTGAAGTCTTCTATTTATTGTTTTGTATTCTCTTCTAGACATAAATAATCCAAATTCAAAATATTCTTCATCATATTCGTTATTTGGGTCATATACTTTCATAGGAGTAATAATTTTGGTAGATGAATATTTAAAAGCTACTGATACAATTCCTTGGTCTCCTGTATCTCCACGTGCAAGCCTTTCAACTTCCATAACTAATACACCAGCCCATTTTCTTGATTCAACATCTTTTAATAATCTTTTCATTTCATCTCTTTCTTCTATTGTTTCTCCACTTACGACTTCTCTGTATATTTCTCCTATTGGTAATCCCATTTTTTGGGCTAATTCAACTAATGTCTTTTCGTGCCTTGCTAAAGTTTCACATTCTCCATATTTTTCGAGTTCTCTATCTTCTCTTGATTTTCTTAAATAGATAGCATATTGTTCACTTTGCAAAATTCCTCCTTTCCTTATAATCTTTCGCCTTTAACTTGTTATATTATATAAAGTTTTAGGCAAAATTACAAGTTATCTTGTTTCATTATTATTTTTATTGCATTTAATAGAATATTTTCAAAGTTACTAACAGTTGTTTCATTCTCTGTACCTACAATGAAGTCATCAAAAAATTTAACTTTAGTTCCACCTATATTAACTTCTTCAACTTCCAATTTTGAATCACCTCATTCAATCTTATGCTTTTTCTAGGCTACATTTGAATTATATTTAGCAAAATTTTCTATTTTTTCTATATTAAAGTGTTTATCAAATGTAAGTGGGTTAATTCCTAAATTTCTGATTTGCTTGATATAACCTCTAAAAGTTGAAAAGTCTTCACTACATAATGCTTTATTCTTCAAAACTTCTATTTCAATTTTACTTGCTCCGCTTCGTATGTACCTTTCTATCTTTGAAATTCTTTTCGTATACGCATAATGTTTGCTAGTTCTTGTATATCCTCTTTTATTTATTCTTCTTAGAACATCACAAAGAATATTTTTTGTATAACTTGACAAATAGCTGTTACTTTTTATCATTTTTATTGCTATATCTATTCGATAAAATGGTTCAGAAAACCATATTTTTTCTGCATATTTTACCCAAAAATGTTTTTTTATATCTTCACTCAAATAGTTTTTTAAATCCTTAGCTAATGACCAATTTTCTGAATATTTGTAGTAATTAAACTTTCTGTTTTTTATTCTAACTTCAGTTCTAAATACACCTTTAAATTCTTCTAACTCTTCATCAGTTATATAATCTTCATATCTAACACTTAATAACTGTTTCTCTTTATTATATGTTATAGTTTCAACATACCCATTTTCTGGAGTATATGAAATAGCATACTAAAATACACTTTTTACAACATTATTAAGACTATCTGATGTTTTAGACATTAGATTATATACAATAGGCTCTACAAGTTCGCTTATTTTGGAATCTATTTTATAATCTAATCTATTTAAAGTTATACTTTCTACAAACTCTTTAGGGACTTTAAGTTTATTAAATAGAACATCTTTTAAACAATTTTCAATAAATTCTACATCACTTTCACAAGGATATCTCTTTAGTATTATTTTTGGACAAAATCCAATAGTAATATAACTATAAGTTCTATTATAGAATAAATTAAATGGTGGTATTTCTCCAACAAACTGAATTTTTCCTTTCTCTTGTATTTTTCTGGACTTAGGAAATAATATCCCTGCATTTTGTCTAAATAGGGAATTATATAAAAAGTCATTTCCTTCTGGAGTTAAATTAAATTGTAAATCCAGAGTGTCAATCATCTCATAGTTTCACTCTCCTTTTTAAAAATTAAAAATTTTGATTTTCGGTTGATAACTCAGCATAATATGATAAAGAAATTACAAAAATATGTTCTTCTAATCACATAATTATCAACATAAGAAATAAAAAAATGAAATTTGCGAAAAAAAGCATAACCAATAAAGCTATGCTTAACACTCAAAATAAGAGCCAATTTTACTTGACAAATAATACATTTTATGATAATATCTAATCATAGTTAAATCTATTGAATGTTGCATACGCAATATTTCAAATTAAGAGTAGTTCCAGCTACTCTTTTTTTATTTCATTTGAGATTATAACACAGAAAGTCTGTATTGTCTAGTGTTTTCTTATATCAACCACACCAAACTATTGAAATATCTATTTAACCTAGGACTACGGAGGTGCTTATATGCGACTTTTTTAGCTCATAGACACTCCACTGGTAATATTGGGGGGCTATATCAAACTTGCTATTTTACATAATTTGTGGTATAATTATATTAGTTTTACTAGCAAATGCTTATAAATTAGGAGGATATAGTTATGACAGCACTGCAGCAGAGAACAATGGAACTCGTCAATCATCTTATGGAAGAAGGACACGATTTTAACATTTTTAAAAAGAAGGACAGAGTTGGCATTACAGTTAACACTGGAAGCATTTATGTACATCTTTTCACTTCTGAAACCAAATGTGGCTACGGCGGTTCTTATGTATGGTATGTATTTTCATCATCCGCTCCGTATGAATGGGGAGAAGAAATTTCTACTCCTACACATAATCGGAGAGAATCTATGAAGAACTTTACTTATAAACTTTGGAATCACGATATGGCTTTACAGGAAATCGGTTTATAATGTAAAACAGCAGATTGAAACAGACACTCTCGAAAGGGTGCCTGTTTCATTATATTTGATTGATAACCTTTTTGGAACATATTCTTCTGTACCTATATCATTTAAAATTGCTTTTGCATTTTCATCTGGCATAGCAAATCTTTGAGATAAATAACGAAGAGAAGCAGCAAGTTCTCCATCAGGGCCACCATATTGAGAAATTATATATTTAGCAAGTCTAGGATTTGGACATTTTATATTAATTGGGTATTGTAATACTTTATTATAAGTCCACATTAAAAATTCCCCCTTTCCCAAGGCCACCCTTGGTTTGCTTTGGGGGAATTATAGCTCTAAATTATTAAATTTATATTTTATAGTAATTTTATCATCATCTATTATAATTTTATCTATTAATTTGAAAACTAAGCTTTTATTTTCTTCATTTATAGTATCAAATTTTAGTAATTGTTTCATTGTTTCTTCTAATTCTTTAGAAGTTAATTTTGAATCTTGCACACATTCTTTGTTTTTTGGAATTGCTGATATTTTCATATCTAATTCTTTTTTTTGCTTTTCATATTTTTTTATTAAAACTTTAAATGTTTCTAACGAAATAGTAGAAGATATCCTATCTTCATATAAATTAGCTATTGTTTTATTAATTTCTTCTTTCTTTTTAGATAATTTTGCTAATTCTTGGGTTTTATTATCTTTTACTACTATTACAGGATACTTTAAGTCTTTTAAATTTAAATATATATTTATATTTTTCTTTAATGAGCTTGAAACCATTTCTAAAAGTTCCGCTTCTTTTAAATGAATATTAGAGCAAAACTCACTTCCATATTTTTTATAGCTGGAACAAACACATCTAAAAACTTTTCCATGATTTTTGTTGTATGTAATTCGACTACTACATTTGCAAAAAACTAGCCCTGTTAATAAATGATTTTTTCTATTAGAATAATTCCATTCATTTGTCTGTTTATTAAGCATTTCTTGAACAGTATTAAATGTGTTTCTATCTATAATTGCCTCATGATTATTTGAAATTACAATTTGTTCTTCTTCAGGAACTTTTTTGATTTTCTTTATTTTATAATTTACTTTGTTATATTGTAATTGAACTAAATCTCCTACATAAATAGGGTTTCTCAATATTTTATTTATAACTGTGCTATTCCATTTGTAAGTTGCATTTGAATTTGGGTTGTAATAGTTTGTAGTTTCTTGTTTATATTTTAGAGGTGTTGAAATTTCTAATTTATTCAATTCTTTAGCTATTTCCGTTTTGGATTTTCCAGACTTATATAAATCAAATATCAGCTTTACATTTTTAGCAACATTTTCATCTACTAATATTTTATTTTTATTTGTTTGATTTTTTTTATATCCATAAGGTAAAAATGCTTTTATACATTCTCCTGCTATAGCTTTTGTAAGTATTGTTGACCTTACTTTGTTTGAAGTATCTTTTGCATACATATCATTTATTACTGCTTTAAATGGTGTCATATCATTATTGGAATTTCTTTTGTCAAATGTATCTACATTGTCATTTACTGCAATATATCTAATATTCTTTGATGGAAATATTTTTTCAATATACATTCCTGTTTCTATGTAATCTCTTCCTAGCCTTGATAAATCTTTTGTTATTACAAGATTAATTTTTCCGTTATCTATGTCATCTAGCATTCTTTTAAAATCTGGTCTATCAAAATTAGTTCCTGTGTAGCCATCATCTTTGTAAATATCAACTAAAATCCAACCTTTTGTAGTAACTATAGATTTTAAGTATTTAATTTGATTTTCAATACTTTCAGATTGACCTTTATATTTCTCATCTTTTTCGTCTTCACGGGATAATCTGGCATATATTGCAACTTTCCATATTCTATCATCTAATATGTTAAAATAGTTATTATATAACTCTTGCATTATTACCTCCTTGTCTTAGAGTTATTTAAATAACTACTTATCTACATTGATATTTTATATTTTTTTCTTCATAATTACAATATAAAATTGATGTATTTTCGTTTATCCACTCTTGTATTAGCTCTGTTAAGTCTTTTCCATCTTTAGTGTATGTTTCTTTTATTTTTTCTACCATCAAAGCCACCTCTATTAATATATATTAAGAACAAAATAAAAAATCCACTTAAAAAAGTAGATTTTGCCTTTTTTTTAAAATGCAAAAACTCTACCAAAAAAGGTAGAATAATAGTTCAAAAAGTGTTTACAATTTTTATGCATGGTTGTTCTATAGATTTTTCTATAAATCTATTTGTTTGCATTATAGTTTCATTTTTGGTTAATGTAAATTTTTTTTAGGGGAAAAGTAAATGCTATTTGACTTAATGTTATAATATATTTAGTTATGTAAATGTTTGTGGCTCTTTTGTTAATTTTTATCTTTTAATATATTGTTTTTTTCTACTTTTTTTGAGTCTAAGTATTTATATTTTAATGCATTTTTACTGCTAATAACAGTTTTTCCTAATTTTTTCTCTAAATCATCTCTTGCAACTTTTGCAACATTACCACCCATATTGGCTACTTTTCTATTTTCTTCTAGTCCATAAGGTTTGTGTTCTTTTGCCAGTTCTCTTGTAGCTATTTCTCCTAAATCTGTTAGAGCAACTTCAACATCTGTCATATTATCTCTTAATGACTCTTTCCTAATATTTTTATAATTTTTGTATTCACTTGCTTTCATTCCAGACCAGCTTTGATAAATTTCGTTGGTTAATATAGCATACTCGTAATTTTGTTTGATCCCGTTTGCTTTCCATACATCTGTTAATTTTCTTCTATCTAAAATACCTTTTAATCGTGCTTCAATCCATTTATCATCATAGCCTCTACTTCTATAGTAGTCTATAGCTCTATTTATAGCGATTTCTGGATCAAAGATTTCATCTATTCTTTCATTTCCCATTTGAGCAAGCCAAAGTTTAAATGGTTCAGCTTTTGGACTTGGTACAGATTCTATTAATCTTAAAATTCCTTTAGTATCTAATGTATCAGTTTCTCTTAATTTACCATCAATTGCTTTCATTTTCAAACGTACGATATTTTCGTACAGTTGGCTACCTTCTTCATCTAATTTTCTTTTCAAATCAGACCAATATCTTTTAGGAATATTGCTATCTGTTAGTGCACCAATAACATCAATAACACTAAAATAATAATCTTCCTTTTCGGAATCCCATACACTTCTTATTTCTTTTCCTTCAAAAAGATTTGAAATTGTTTCTAATTTATTACTTTCCATTTAACCGCCATCCTTTCTTGTTATAATCTTATAAAACTTTTGTTTGTATTTTATAATATATTTACAATTATGTCAATGGACTTTATAAAAATATTCAAATTATTTACTAAATCAAAGTCGCGAGTTTCAGTTGAAATTTTCGCGGAAATATGGTAAAATCTTTACAGTTTTAATTTAATAATCTCCTTTATGCAACCTATGGAGTTTAATATAGAGTAACTATTAACAATGCACTATGGAAAGTCAATTGACAAGGAGGAAAAATTATGGGTAAAATAATTGTCATGTTTGAAAATGAAGACAAAGAATTAAATATGTCTTTATATGATTTTATTGATGAACAATATAGGAAAGCAAATCCAATAATAGTTTGTCATGTAACTGAAGAAGAATATAGCAATATGAAAAAACAGATAAAATCAGGCTGTTTAAATGAGAGACTCCCAAGGATTATAGATGATCAAGAAAGAGGATATGACAAATTTCGCTATGTTGTAGCATATAACAGCATAGAAAACAATTTGCTAATTTCCGATTATGATAATCCAGAGAAAATAGGTAACTATACAATAGATATGGATGGTATCCATTATAATGAAAAAGGATATCAAGTTACCAATCATCCTGATGCACGCAGATTTGCATTTTTCAAGTTTAAAGTATATACAACAGAAAGTTATCATGATATTATTGCACATTATGAACCAATATCATTAATGAGAAATAATACAATCCAACAAAAAACTACGGAATTAATTGAACTAATCGGAAAAAGTTGTAAAACATGCAATACTGTATGTTGTGGGGGACTGAATGATGCAAGTGATTGCAAAAGATGGTCTCACATTATTCATTGATATTATTTTTAAACTGACTAATACTCAAGCAAAACTAGAAAAGAGAAAATTTTGTTTTCTCTTTTCTAGCTAGCTATTTAAATTTTATCATATTCTTTCATTATATTTTCAAATTCTAAATGAATTTTTCTTACATCATTTTTTCATGTTTAAGCCACGATTATTTCAATAGTGTCTTAAACTATAGAAAACCAAACTTGTCCAAGTCTTTATTTTTCAATATTTTTTGCTTAAACAATATGCAAAAAATTTAAAAAAAAATTATAAAAATTTCACATTTTTTCTCTAGTTTTTCTTATTAGATAAACTAAAAAATTGTAGATAAGTAGTTACTCCCAAAATAAACGAAGGCCATGGTCCTTCAAGCCATCTCCATTTATTACATGGGCAAGCTATAGTAAGAGGTCCAAATGCCTTTTGATATTGTTCCATTAATTCATTAAGTCTTGTAGCATATTCTCTATGAAGACGAAGAGCTTTTTCATCATCTTCGTGAGTATCTAAATATTCTGCAAGCTCTACAATTGCAAATTTTAAACAACGAATTTTTTGAAGCATTTCTTCTCTGGTTTCTTGTTCTTTTTCACAAGTTTCCTCAGCTCCAATATTAGTAAATTCGTAAGAGTAAACTGGAATTCTTGGAGTAGTGTTGCAACTTGAAGTACGGCAACAATTATTATTATTATTTTGATTTCCACCAATTCCAGCAGTTGTAGGAATAGCATTAGGATAATCAGTATTTTCTACCATCATATTAGCATTATTATTCATCATATAGTTATTATTACAATTACAATTGCAGCCACAGCTACAATTTCTATTTTCATTTTCTAACATTTGTTACACCCCTCTCCAATAGTGTTCATAGCTTTTATAAAAGCATTTTCCTCAACAGATTGACATGGTGAATATGGACTAACAAGTTCAGGAAAAATAGTTCCCATTTTTAGACCAACACATGGAGTGAAAGTTTTATCCATTGTTTGAATAGGAACATAACTTTGTGCAAGTAAAGGATTTTGAGGGAATACAGATTCGCCTTGTTCAAAACCACAATTACATGAATTATCATCATTTATTGTATAATAATCAGCTGCAACACCATAATTATTGCAAATTGTTTCTAAAACATTTTGGTCAAAATTATTTTGGCAGCAGCATCTTTTGTATTTACAATTATACATGTTTAAAGCCTCCTTTTTAATTTAAAAGATTTATAGTATATATTATGAAAAAAAGACGAAAAATGTTACAAAAAGGGGAAACGTGTAAGAATTATGTAAAATAAATTTAGTAATTTGTCTGTCAATCATTTTTGAAAATGTCTTAAAAATTTTTATTTATTAGCACTAAATT
>OGXT01002313.1_pt1 | contig 15424 bp, 18 predicted proteins | sample 1576361 | NCBI WGS metagenome assembly OGXT01 (sample SAMEA3541514, study PRJEB24748) | human gut metagenome | biome: human gut; feature: human-associated habitat; material: faeces | place: China | collected 2012 | reverse complement strand
TGAATTCTAATTCTTTTCCTGTCCTGCATGCAGTCATGAGCAAAAGTATCCACACCAAAACAACGCTCATTGATTTCTTTATAATATGCATCTTGTCACTACCATTACCTTTCCTAAAAACTATCTGACAAACAGTTCATCATATATAATTTCGACAAATGTAATAACCTGCTGCACAAGCTGCAAACAAATCAGTATCAACATAACAATTACCATCATAGCAAGGATGATGATAAGAGAAACTAATATTGATTTACCCAAAGAATAATTGTGCGTTACCAGCGTTCCAAAAAATAACAATCCACCACACCATATATAAGAAGCACTATTGATAATAGTTAAAAAGGTCGCTGCTTCTGAAGGTAAAATATTAGAAAGCATAATTATAATTACATGACAAAAAACAAATGGAAGCATTGCATATGTAGAATAAATGAAAATGTCACGTAAGCTTCCCTCGCCATCCATAATGGATGTCACACAATTGCTAGAAATAATCCACAAGGAAAACGGGAACAAGAATCCAAACCATTCTTTAAACACATTTCTTTCTTCAATAGGAATATAGTTATAAGAATAGCCACTAAACTGTTGAGAACACGCAATAACAATCAATATTAAAGTCAATACTATCAACGCTGTTTTCATATTTCCTTTTTTTTCATGCTTAACATCCCAAAAGCCATCAAAGGGATGTACTGTTACATATAAGGCATATTTCAAACTTTTCAGCATTATCTTTTCCCCTTTTTCCGTTTCCGAAAGTAGGTAGCAGCCGCTATAATAACAAGACCGCCTACGATGCATAATATAGCTATCCATGCAAAATTCTTTCGAATATAATCATTTAATGTTGCAGAAAATGCTTTCGCATAAAGAGTAGCATCTCCGCAATTTATAGCATACTTCATTGTGGAAGAATAATCCCGTAGTTGATACAAGTTTCGAGTCAACTCATGATATGCAAAATTACTGTTCGAATTAGCTTCGATCACCTGATCCCAAAGATCATAAGATTCTTCGTATTTTCCTTTAGAATACAGGCTATTGATTGCTAACTCAAACTTGGGACACATCTGAACCTCATCTACAAACAGATAGTTTGTTTTTCCTGCCTGATAATGTTCTTCCACATAGGCGTGTAAGGCATGGTATTCCCTGATTTCTTCATACGTCAAATCCATGAAGTCAATGAAGATGATATTGATATTTTCAAAATGGATTTTCAGGTACTCAATATATGCCTGCATCAGCTTGGATTTGCCAGATCGACGAATACCTGTGATAATCTTGATGTCGGGAGTACCGTTCAACTCAATGATCCTGTCGAGATATTTTGTTCTTGTGATTGTTTTCATATAGTCACCCACTTTCAAAAGTTGAAAAAAATTCATTTCTTGAAACTGCTTTGATATTTTTATTATACTGTCTATAAATAGTATATGCAAGATGCCACTTTCAAAAACAACAAAAAATTTATTTTTCGAAAGTGGGTGTTATGTAAAGGCAATCCTTCCCAAGTAATCAATTTACTTTCACAATAATATGAATTATTATATTAGCAAGAAGGAGAACACAATATGCCCAAATTTGAACAATTAGATTTATTGCTGAATGAATATGGAGAAATAATTCATGAGTAGAATACTTTTGTTGGAAGATGACACAATGATTGCTTCGGGGATTCTTTATGCACTTGAGACAGAAGGTTATGAAACAAATCATGCCACAGGTATAAAAGATGCCAGAAGTTTAATAGAACATTATAATTTTGACCTGGCAATTATAGATATGCAGCTTCCGGATGGAACTGGATTTGATGTAAGTGAGATATTCAAAAATAATGCTACATCTGTGATTTTCCTGACAGTTGTGGATGATGAAAATACAATTGTGAGGGCATTTGATGAAGGAGCACAGGATTATATTGTAAAACCTTTCAGAATTCGAGAACTTTTGGCGAGAGTTCGGCGCATTTTATCTGTCAATATCAAAAATGGAGAGAAGGATAACATAATCTATATGGGGCATGCAGCCATCCATACAGATGAGGCAAAAGTTTATGTGAATGATAAAATCATAGAACTTACAGCATTGGAATATCGGTTGCTGCTTATTTTTGCGAGTAATAAAGGCTCACTTTTGGCAAGGCAGCAGATTCTTGACAAAATATGGGACGCAGACGGCAACTTTGTTGAGGATAATACACTTACCGTTTATGTGAAACGGCTGCGGGAGAAACTTGGAGAGGCAATACACATTGAGACTGTGAGAGGAATGGGATATCGTGTGGATTAAGAAAAAAGAGATAGAACAGTTGTCGGAGTTTGTGAAAGGCTATAGTTCCGGCGAGGAACTGGATATTCGAGTGAATAAGGAAGGCTCTTTTAATATATTAAAAAATGATATTTATGCTCTTGTGAACACGAAAAATGAACAGATAAAGGCAGTTGAGACAGAAAGAGACAGTCTCTCTGACTATATGGCAGATATTTCCCATCAGTTAAAAACACCGATTACTTCCATGATGATTATGGCGGATTTATTGGAGGAGGCAGAGCCGGAAAAACAGACAGAGTTCATTCATAACATACAGGTTTCGTTAAATAAAATGGAGTGGCTTGTAGGGGCACTTCTTAAGATGGCAAAGCTTGATGCCCATGCAATTGATTTTATCAAAAATGACATCCACACGTCAGAACTCTTAGAGGCGGTAAAACCATCGGTGGCAATCCTTTTGGATATCCACAATCTGACCATAGAGCTGAAACAGGATTGCATCATACATTGTGATAAACGCTGGACCACAGAAGCACTCACGAACATTGTCAAAAATGCGATCGAATATTCACCGGATGGAAGTGTGATTGAGATTGACAGCGGAGAAAATCCCATGTATAGCTGGATTTCGGTCAGGGACAGCGGTATGGGAATGGACAAAACAGAGTATGCTGCTCTTTTTAAAAGGTTTGAAAATTCTACCAATGAAAATGGATTTGGAATCGGAATGCCGCTTGCACTCTCTATTCTGAAAGGGCAGGGTGGCGACATTGATGTTGATTTTGGAGGCAGGGGAGAGGGAACGACTTTTATTTCAAAATTTTTCAAGTAATATCACTTATGCTGGAAGACCCGGAATTGTTTCTAAGTGACAAAATTGTCACAATAATAATTTCTTTTGTCACGGAACAGTCATTTTGCATTGCTAGGATGGTATTTGAAAAAGGAGAAATGCAATGGCTGTTTTAGAAGTGAAGGAATTAACAAAGAAATATGGTGAAGGTGAATCGGAAGTGATTGCGCTTGATCATGTGTCTTTTTCGGTAGAAAGAGGAGAATTTGTTGCAATCATCGGAGCATCCGGTTCCGGGAAATCGACACTTATGAATATGATTGGCGGAATTGATTATCCAACAAGCGGTTCTATTATCATTGATGGAAATGAGATACAAGCAATGAGTGAGGATGAACTTGCAATTTTCCGCAGAAGAAATCTGGGAATTGTTTATCAGTTTTATAATCTGATACCCACTCTTACTGCGGAGGAAAATATTGCGCTGCCATGGAAATTAGATGGAAGAAAAGAGAATAAGGAACGGCTTTCTGAGATTGTGAATATGCTGGGCCTTGAGAAAAGGGCAAAACATCTGCCAGGACAAATGTCAGGAGGTCAGCAGCAAAGAGTATCCATAGGAAGGGCACTTATAAACGAGCCGGCATTTATTCTTGCAGATGAGCCGACGGGAAATCTTGACAGTAAAACAAGCAGAGAGATTCTGGATATTTTGAAGTTCACCAATCAGAAATATAAGCAGACGATTCTTCTTGTCACACATGACGAAAAGATAGCGCTGCAGGCGAACCGGATCATCACGATCGGAGATGGAAAAATTATAAAAGATGAGGTGATGAAGTAATGAAAATAACAGCACAACTCGCCTTAAGCCAGATGAAAGTGAATAAAAAAAGAACGATTGCAGGAATTTTTGCAATCGCACTTGCAACATCACTTATTACAACTGTAATGTGCTTTGTGACAAGCGCAAATAAGATGCTTACGGATTTCCTTGGTTCGGATTATGGAGAATATGGAGGAGCATACTCTCTCATGCTTGCAATACCGGCACTGCTTTTAGGTCTTCTTATTGCAGCAATGTCGATTACTGTAATATCCAATATATTTTCTGCCAGTGCCAATAAGCGGATTCAGGAGTTTGGTATTTTAAAATGTGTTGGTGCAACAGGCAGACAGATAAGGGCAAGTGTTATCTATGAGAGTTTATGGCTTAGTCTGACAGCCATCCCGCTTGGACTCATTGCGGGAACTATACTTGGTTATATTAGTGTAAAATTTACAGGACATTTTATTTCCGATATCAATGATGCTGCAAAAGAAATTATTATGAGACCTTTTACCTTTTCCCTGCCCTTTCATATATCTGTGTGGACATATTTGTTTGCAGGTGTATTTTCGTTTTGCATTGTATTATTCTCTGCATACAGACCAGCTAAAAAGGTTGGTAAATTTACTGCTATCCAGTGTGTAAAAGGGATTGGAGCAGGTACAGCTTTGAAAGAAATCCAGGTAAAAGACAGCTTTATCCAAAAAATATTTGGATGTGAGTCTGCGATTGCCTATAAAAACATGAAAAGAAACAAATACGGCTATAAGGCAACGATACGTGCATTGTCACTTGGAATTTTACTTTTTCTGTTAACCGGAGGATTATCCGGTCAGGCAAAGGAATTCCAAGAATGGATGACACCAAAATCAAAAGAAATGATGGTGGATTATTCTTCCAATTACGATACCTGGGTAAATGCGAAAACAGGGAAAGAAGAGAGAAAAATCAGCCGACCTGTTACATCAGACCAATATAATGAAATCACACAAAAGCTGGAAAAGTACGGGATAGACGTATATGGTGTTGGAGCAGATACTTTTACCTACAATGCGCTATTAGATAAAAATACATTAACAGAGGATATGCTGCAGGTTCCGAAATTTTCTGATGATAGTGGGGAAACAAGGACAGAAATCGTGTCCGTTGATAATGAACTCTATAAAAAACTGTGTGACAGGGCAGGCGCAGAATATGGAAGCATCCTTCTGCTGAACACTTACCAATATAATGACAATGGAGAGTATGTGTCAATAAAACCTTTTAAAGATGATGTGACACAGATTTCCCTGATAAACGCAGCCAATGAGAAGAACACACTTACAATTGGAGGTATTTTAGAACAGTCCGATTTAAAGGAATATGGTTTTTGGGAAATGACACCATATCCGGTCAGAATTGTCGTACCTGATGCGGATGCGAGGAGTTTTGACTGGTTTAGTATGCCATCAGATGAAGATGATTATACAGAGTATGCCAGAAGTGTTATGGATGAATATTTTCCGATTGTGGCAGAGGATTCTTATGTAGAGCAGGGATATACCGTGAGAATTGCCCGCACAGATGCTATGATTAAAATGCTCAATATAGCTATAGTTCTTGCTGAAATTGTGATGTATGGCTTTGTTATCCTGCTCATTCTCATGGGATTTACAAGTGTAATTAGTACGCTGACGACAAATATCAGAATCAGAAGCCGTGAGTTTGCAGTGTTAAAGAGTGTTGGAATGACAAATAAATCACTTTGCAGGATGTTATATAGTGAAAGTATTTTTTGCGTTCTAAATGCACTTGTTCCGGGAGTGATACTTGGAATTGCAATTCCATTTTTAATTAATTTATCCATTCGGAAGGCTTTCCCGGTATTGTATCATTTTCCGTGGGCGGCATTATTTGGTGGTATATTTGTTTTGATAGGAATTGTGTTTTTTATCACACGAACTGAAATTCATAAGTTAAGAGATAAAAGTATTATTGATGAAATAAGAATGGATATTGTATAAATTTTTTGTGGGCTGTGCATTGAGAGATCGCAGGACAGGGAGTCTCCTGCATGATTGGAATTGATATAAGAGTCGGAAGCTACAAATAGCTGCTTAATCAGCAGACACTATATAAGAATAAAATATGTGCAAAAATGCCAAAACAAGCATGGAATAATATGAGCAAAAACGATGAAATGCACAAAAATATTTGAATTCTGCTTACACAAAAATTTTTTTTAAATTATAATAATCTATGTAAACTTTTTTAACTAACAAATAAGGGCAGGAGGAAAAATAATGAAAAGAATAAAGGCAGCGTGCATTACACAAACATTGCATTTCTTACTAAAGGAGGATGTATCTAGTGATTATGCGAAAAAACTTGTTACCGAGGAAGTAAAGAAGTACAAGGATTCGCTTAATAAGAATAAGACACAGTATAAGATTCTTTCAGAGGAAACACTGGCTGATGGTTCGGTTATTATTGAGATTAAAAAGCAATATAACACATCTCCGATAGGACATTACTTGGATTAGTCATATGTTTGAAACAAAAGCGTGCAGTTATCTCCAAAAGGTAATTGCACGTTTTTATGTTAAAATTAGATATGAATTTTGATTATCTTTTTAGAAGTTCTTATATGCCGGTATAGCCCGTATTTACAGGCTTTTCCGGCATTTTTCGTATCGGAAGAAACTCACATATATTTTTATATCCGCTTAGGTTTTTGCTTTCAAAAGTAGTAAAGAAGTAGTAAAACCTTGATTTACTACTAAGCTGCTATCCGCAGCATTTCAGCTTTTGCGCTATCAAAAGTAGCGTGTGCGTAATAGTTCAGCGTCATAGTAATGTTGGAATGTCCCATAATGTACTGTAATGCTTTTGGGTTCATTCCGGCATTTGCCATGTTGGTACAGAACGTATGACGTAAGGTGTGCGGTGTCATTACTTTCGGTAGAGCTTCCTCATGGTACTTGTTGTACTTCTTTGCAAGCCCCCTAAACATACCGTCATAATTGGTAGCTGTTTTCGGGTAGCCGTCCCGGTTGAGGAAAAGGAAGTTGCTGTAACCGTCAATAGTAACAGCTTTTGCACCCCTGCGCCGTTTCAGCACTCGGTTAAATGCTTCATATACTTTTTCGCTCATTGGAATTTGACGAATACCGCTTTTCGTTTTTGGTGTTTCAATGTAATATCCTGTTTCCGCACTTCTTAAAAGTTGGTGGTCTACATTGATTATCCTATTCTCAAAGTCAATGTCAGTATCGGTCAGCCCGCAAAGTTCAGAGATACGAAGCCCTGTCCCAAGCAAAATAATAAGCTCGTCATAATACTTCTGATAAACTTTGTCATTTTGAGCAAAGGACAAAAAACTTTCTTCCTGCGCTGGTGTTAGCGGAACCTTTGGTTCTGTATCATCTTCAATGACAGTGTTTAACTGGAAGTCAAAAGGATTTTTCCTTATGCAATCGTCCTGTATCGCTGTGTAAAAGGCAGCTTTCAAGGAACGCTTGTCATTACTGATAGTCTTATAGGAAATTCCTTTTTCTTTCATGCGGATTGCCCATTCTTTCGCGTCGGACAGCTTCACGCTGTCAATCGGGCAGCCCCCAAGTTTATCTTCTTCCAGTAGCTTCATCAGCCGCTTGCGTCCGTTTTTCGTATTGTACCTTACATTTCCCCGGTGGCGCATCTGCTTTGCATAAAGTTGGCAGACCGTCATTTTCTTGCCTATGGTGTCTATCCCGTCGTCAAGGTCTTTCTGTATCTCTTTTACCTTTTCTCGTAGGGATATATCCTCACGCTTTCCGGCAGGGGTCTTGTCCGTAGGTACTAACTTCCACGCATACACAAACTGCGGATTACCAAAGGTATCTATATATTTGTAAGCATATCTTCCGTCTTTTCTCTGGCTCTCTCCCGACCGCAAAACTCGATTTTTGCTGTCACGTCTTTTCTTTGACATTTTTCAATGCTCCTTTCCAAGACGGAAAGAGCCTTGATATGCTTATCTCATTATAGCACATTCAAGGCTCAATTTCACTATCAGATTGTGTCTATGGTATCAATCATTTTTTCAAACTGTTTGCGCTTGATTTGAATACGGTTGCCGTTCATAATAACCCACCCGGCGGCAGGATTTTCCTCGGCTAATTTACGCAGCTTGTTTTCTCCGATACGGAAGTATTTAGCTGCTTCATCTATCGTAAGCGTGTATTTTTCCCAAATAGGCACGTCAGCGTTACTCATAGTATCGTCCCCCTTTCAATATTAGGAAAAGTGAATAGTAAAAGGGGCTTTAATCGGACGGCTGTTAGCACAACCTCGCGGGAGTTCCACCCCTGCCCGTTAAGGCAGCTTTACCCAATGCCTGCGACGCTTTTAACGCTCGGACTATGGCTGTAAAGGCTTGTCTACCCTTAGTGCGTGTCGTCGCCCACAAGCCGCTACACTTGTTCCCCGGCGTGGTGGTGGTCGCTCGACTTTCTCCAATAGAGGAAAAGCGTCATGGCGCACCCGCCGTATGGCTCAACGCAAAAAGGACGTATCCGATTTGCCCTATACTGCGTCGCCGTTATCTTGCGACACTTTCTTTGTCAAAGAGCAAGCAAAGGTCAAGTCAACAGGCAGCGGAAAGGGGGACGCTGCTTGTGGTTATCTCAAACCTTGAATGAAAGGACAGCCCGCATAAGACGCGAACGCAAGCGGTCGCGTATATCCTCATCTATGCCCCAATAGATATTTCCGCGCTCATCACGCAGCTTTCGCATAGACAGGGACGCTATGTAACTTTCGTAATGCTGTACGACAATGTTCATAGCTTCCGGGTCGCCCTTAGTAGCGGCTATGATTACCGGGTAAGGCAACAAGCCGCGTTCGTCCTGTTCTGATTTACTAATCTGTGCAGTCATAGGCTCTTTCCTCCAAATAGCGTTTTAACAGCTTCATTGAGCTTGTCCGGCGGGACTGTACCGTTGTCCTTGACAGATTACAAAACTTTGCAATCTCGCGTTCGCTCATATCAAAGAAATAATACAGCAGTACGGTTTCCCGCTTTTCTTCCGGCAAACTGTGCAGGGCTTCGGCAAGCAGCTTCGCAGTAATTTCTTTGCCGCCGACAACGAAAGACTGTTCCGCTTCATCATCTGCAAAATATTTGTCGCAGACGTAAAGCTGATTTTCTTCCAGTGGCGACAGGTCGGAAAAAGTAACCTCGCGTAATTGTCGCTGCTTTGTGTCCCTGTGAGCGTTCATAGCTTCTCGCTTCAACGCCAGTTTGCAAAAGCCGTTAAAAGCACAACGGATTTGCCATTGGGTACGAATAGGCTCGTTCATGTTCTCACCTCCTTTCGCTGCCGCGAAAGCGGTGAAGTTTGAAATGTCCCCTTTCGTAAACCCTCAAACCGAAGCATTTCAAAATGGACGTTGGTTTTTAGAAATTTCTTGAAAAAATTTTTGGAGAAAACGCAAAATGCGCCCGTCTGCAAAACGCAGACAGGCGCAAAGGAATTATCAAAAGTATATGTGTGATTTGTGAGTTCATCTATGTAGCCGGAATAGCCCGTTGGCGGGTAATGGCTTTTTTTGATAGTAACCCATTAGGGCATAGAAAAAAGGACATGGCGATACCTCCTCAATACCGCTATATCCTTGAAAAAGGGTAACTTTAACACACCCTCTGTATTCTTACTTTTGAAAAAAGAAAACAGCGGCTTTGATTGCTATTTCAAAACCGCTGTTAAGTCCCTTATATTCTGTTAGGCGCATGAAAACTTTGCCGCCAAACAACGGTTTTTTTTATTTTCCGTTGGGCGGTCATTGTTTGAAAGTTAATCAAACAGATTTAATTGGATAGGACTATTCTTTTCTTCAAAGCTGTATAGATACTCAAATATTTTTGAGTTATTGTGCATAATACCGCTACCCTCACATATTTGATGAAATAATTTCATCAGTTCATTGTGTTTTGGACTGCTTAGTTGATATTGCATACCATAAGTACGAATATACTTTTCTTTCATGTGCGGGAACAATCGGTCTAACTGGCTATAAAAATACTCTCTGTTTCCCTCACGAAGCGTTAAGCCCATTCCAAAACAAATAACGCCGTAAACCTTTGCTTCAATGCAATATTCTAAAATTCCTCTGATGTTTTCTTCTGTATCATTGATGAAAGGAAGAATAGGACAAAGCCAAACAATCGTTGGAATACCTGCTTCATTCAGCTTTTTCAGAGCTTCAAACCGTTCTTTTGTCGTACTAACATTTGGCTCGATTTTTTTGCATAAATCTTCGTCATAGGTGGTTAGCGTCATTTGCACAACGCACTTTGTTTTGTCGTTGATAGATTTTAATAAGTCTAAATCCCGTAATACTCGGTCGGATTTAGTTATCAAAGTAAAGCCAAAACCATATTTATTTGCTAAAGCCAATGCTTTACGAACATTCCCAATTTTACTTTCAAGTGGGATATACGGGTCTGTCATAGAGCCTGTACTCAACATACATTTTTTACGCTTTCGCTTGAGGGAATTTTCTAATAATTCGATAGCATTTCCTTTAATTTCAATGTCCTCAAAATCATGTTCCATGTGATAACACTTGCTTCGTGAGTCGCAATATATACAACCATGCGAACAACCGCGATATAAATTCATTCCGTTTGAAGCAGATAAAATTCCTTTTACCTTTATAAAGTGCATAGTCTTTTCCCTTATAACTGAAATTTCTTTTTTAAAAAGGTTTCATTGAGAAGATGGTTTGTTTCATATTCTCTATGGTAAAAAACAGCCCAGTTATTAAAAATACAAGGAAGATTTTTAGCTTTCTCTAAAGTGTCTACGGCAATCAAATTTAATGGTATGTTATTTTTAGTGCAGTATTCTTGCACTTGTTCAATGCAGTTTGGAATGTATGGACATTGTAAGCCATAATAGATTGTCAGTTCTTGTCCACTAATTCTCATTTCTTTTACGCTTTCAGAAAAATACGGTTTTTCCCCATTGAAAGATAATGCCAATAATTCATATTCATTTTTTACGGTATCAACAACTTCAAAACCATATTTGAGTAAAAATTTTTTGTCTGCCAAATATGGTTTTTTCTTTTTGGAACTAAGAATACAGACACCTGATTTTCCTTTTTCTTTTGCGTCATTGATACAATACTCAATCAAAGATTTTGCATACCCTTTCCCTTTGAAAGAACCCGCCACCCAAAGACAATAGATATACAAATAATTATCTCCATGAACAGGCACCCACGCAGTTTCCAATGGAGCATATTCAATAAAAACCTTTCCCTTTTCATCAAGTTTTCGGAAAACGTGTCCCTCAGCAATCCGTTCTTTCAACCAATTCTTTTTTACTGCTACTCCCGCTTGATGTTTTTTATCGGCAATCGCGCAACATAAATGTTCCTTGTCTATATTTTCAATCGTCAAATTTATAAATTGTTCGCTCATATTTTTTTCCTCCATAAATGCGTTACACCTATATTGTAACAACTAAACCTTGACATCTAATGTCATGCTTTATTTTTTTCATATATTTTTTTTGCTTCATCAGATAAAATTTTTTTCAAATAGGTAGGCTCAATTACTGTAACCTGTGTTCCAAAAGAAAGTAGATAGTCTATCAACCAGTTATCCTCTGGCATTTCAGATGAAACCATGAGGTCTCCGTTTTTCATTTCTTCTATTTCGTTTCCCTCAAATTCATCATACACACGATATGCCATTTCTTTTGGAAAACAAAGGGATATTTTATTGTAGCTTCTTTTTGGCTTATCTGTCGATTTGGGATATTCCATTGGTACAAATTCCTCTGATAACATTTGTATTTCAAGAATACGATTAAATTTGAAAATCCGAAAATCATCTTTATCAACGCAGTAAGATTTAACGTACCATTCCTTTGCTCTATACATCATTTTAAGCGGATATATTTTTCTTTGGCTCTTTTTACCATAAGAGTTTACATACATGATACATAGCGCCTTATGAGAAATAACAGCATTTTTCAATAATTCAAAGGTAGTGTTATCTTGTGTTTTACTTCCCCAACGTGAAAAGTCTACTTCAAACCAATTATCAGAGTTGATATTAAAGAGAGCAGATAATTTTGTCAGCATATCCTTTTCATAAGTGTTACTCACAACTGATACACTTTGCAAAGCTGCTAATATGTCTTGCTTCTCTTTTTCAGAAAAAAGAGCCTTATCTAAAACATAGTTTTCAAGTATTTGTATGCCGCCATTTCTCCCCGTTGTTACATAAATAGGAATACCTGCACTACTTATTACATCTATATCACGATAGATTGTCCGCACTGATACTTCAAATTTTTCTGCCAATTCTGGGGCGGTTATACGCCCATTTTCTAAAATATAATATACAATTTTGAATAATCTGCTTTCTTTCAAATATTTCCCTCCTTTAACCCTATTATAGTATATAAACCTTGACATCTTTCGTCAAGGTTTATATATGATTTATTTCAGTCAAAACTATGATGTGTGTAATCATATCTTGAAAGAGAGATGAAATATAAAATGTAGTTGGGTGAAATGACTATGAAGCAGAACAAAGAAAAATTTGATTTTAAGGCTTTCGGACAAGCCATTAAAGCAGCAAGAAAAGCAAAGGGAATATCACGCAATCAGTTAGCCGATACGCTGAATATTGCGCCCCGATATATCGCGTCCATTGAGAACAGCGGGCAGCACCCAAGTTTACAGATTTTATATGAGCTTGTAACCCTGCTTGATGTATCAGTAGACCAGTTCTTTTTCCCGGAACGGGAACAGGAGAAATCCACGCGCCGCCGTCAGCTCGATACTATGCTTGACGGTATGAGCGAAAAAGATTTGAAAATCCTGTCTGCTACTGCAAAAGGAATAGAGGAAGCCAACAACGACGAAACGGGGGAATAAAGTTCTCTCGTTTTTGTTTATATAGAGTGATTGAAACGTCGCAGATTGCGGCGTTTTTCTTTTGGGAAAGTTCGTCAAATTTGCCGTTCCCGGTGTTGTAGGTAGTAAGGGATAAAGTTTCGTAGCAAGCATAGGAAAAGAGTACCCTTTTCCGTATTTTCGCCCTCCCGTCCTGCGGTGTGTCGGTTGAAATTGCTTGTTGGGAAGTGTCCCAAACCCTCAGAGCGGAAAGGAGTAATTGCATGAATGGACGCAAAAGAAAAGTACAAATCAAATTCTATGTAACAGAGGAAGAAAGGGCATTGATTGAGCAGAAAATGAAGCTCGTCCCCACCCGGAACATGGCGGCGTATCTTCGCAAGATTGCCATTGACGGGTATATCATTCAGACAGACCATAGCGACATAAAAGCCATGACAGCGGAGATACAGAAAATCGGGGTCAACATCAATCAGATTGCAAAGCGTGTCAATGCGACAGGCAGCGTCTACCAAGAGGATATAGAGGAAATAAAGGGGGTGCTTGCGGAGATATGGCGGTTACAAAGATTAAGCCTATTAAAAGCACGTTGAGCAAAGCCCTTGATTATATCCAAAACCCGGATAAGACAGACGGGAAAACACTTGTGTCCTCCTTTGGGTGCAGCTATGAAACGGCAGATATTGAGTTTGAATATACTTTGTCGCAGGCTCGGCAGAAAGGGAACAACTTAGCCTTTCATCTGATACAATCGTTTGAACCGGGAGAGGTGGACTGTGAGAAAGCCCATGCAATCGGAAAGCAGCTTGCCGACGCAGCAACAAAGGGACAGCACGAATACGTCCTAACTACCCACATAGACAAGGGGCATATCCATAACCACATCATTTTTTGCGCGGTCAACTTTGTTGACTACCATAAGTACAATTCCAATAAGCGCAGCTACTACGGCATACGGAACATGAGCGATAAGCTGTGCCGGGAAAACGGGCTGTCTGTTGTTGTTCCGGGTAAAGGCAGTAAGGGAAAAAGCTATGCGGAATATCAAGCTGAAAAAGCCGGGACAAGTTGGAAAGGCAAGCTGAAAATTGCCGTTGATACGCTTATCCCCCAAGTGGCAAGTTTTGAAGAATTATTGCAGCGGTTACAGGCGGCGGGCTATGAGATAAAGCCGGGAAAATATATCTCCTGCCGCGCTCCCGGACAGGAACGCTTTACCCGCTTAAAAACTCTCGGTGCAGATTATACAGAGGAATCAATCAAAGAACGGATTGCAGGCAAGCGCACAAAGGCGGCGAAAGCTCCCAAAGAGCAGCGCGGCGTATCGCTGCTTATTGACATTGAAAACAGTATCAAGGCACAAGAGAGCCGGGGCTATGAACAGTGGGCGAAAATCCATAATCTGAAACTGGCTGCAAAAACTATGAATTTCTTGACGGAACATCAGATTGAGCAGTACGCGGATTTAATCAGCCGGATTGAGAAAATAAATTCAGAAAATGAAAAGACCGCAGACGCATTAAAGAGCGTGGAGAAACGTCTTGCAGATATGGTAGTGCTGATGAAGCACGTTGCCACCTACCAAAAGACAAAACCCACCTATGAAGCATACCGTAGGGCAAAGGATAAAAACGCATACCGGGCAAAAAATGAAAGCAGTCTAATACTTTATGAAGCGGCGGCAAAGGCACTGAAAGCGTCGGGCATTACCAAACTCCCCAATCTCGCCGCTATGCAGGAAGAATACAGGAAGCTCCAAGCGCAGAAAAAAGCCCTTTACGCTGATTATGGAAAACTGAAAAAACAGGTCAAGGAATACGACGTTATCAAGCAGAACATAGACAGTATTTTGCGGCAGCCAAGAGAGCCGGAACAGAACAAAGGAAAGGAACGGGAATAAAATATTTTTCCAATAAAAGAAAAGCAGAATGTGACATGAAACCACATTCTGCTTTTCTTTTATTGGGCTTTTTTATCGTGATATACCTTGAACATATTAGCAAGATATTTTTCTGGTTCCGGCATAGGGTGCCCTTTACCTGTTGTATTATGTTGCTCATGCTGATTATATCTTTGTTTTACTCGTTCCCAATCTTTCGGGTACATGGATTTGAAAAGTTGTTTAAACTCCTCCATATCCTCTGTGTTTTTCATAGCTTCAAAAACAGCATTGACTTTTTCTTCTTTTTTTACAATAACACTCTGTGCCATATACAGCACCTCCTTTGATTTAATAGTAAAATTATATCAGATAGCAAAAGAAAAAGCAAAAAAATGGACGCAGCAGCCATGTAATTATAGCCGCCGCGCCCGTTTTTTATGAGTGCAGATAATTTGATATGTTACGCAGTAGAACCCCGTTTCCAAAGGAAAAGGGATTCTGTATCGCCTATGCCAGTTTCACACCATTTATGCCCTATAAATCAAGGCTTTTTTTGCCCTTATTGCGTAACCGCGGCGCGCCGTTTCCTCATGCGCTCGGCTGCCTGTTTACGGGTAATCCGTTTCCGGCAGTCCGGGCAGTATTTGACGCTGTTTGATTTTGATACAAAAAATGTGCCGCACTCGGTACAACGCTTTTTGTCCTCGGTTTTGAAAAGCTCCGCATAGAGCAGCTTATCAAG
>OGXT01002311.1_pt1 | contig 15425 bp, 10 predicted proteins | sample 1576361 | NCBI WGS metagenome assembly OGXT01 (sample SAMEA3541514, study PRJEB24748) | human gut metagenome | biome: human gut; feature: human-associated habitat; material: faeces | place: China | collected 2012 | reverse complement strand
ACTCAGTATCCTGCTTACCCTTTGTATGGTGCTATGCCTTGTGCCGACTACGGCAAGTGCCATGGAGATTTACATTGACTTAACCATTACAGGGCAAGCACATTTAACGCTCGAGGTTGAGCAGGGCGACAGCATTGACAATGTCAAGGAGAAAATTCGGGAAAAAACGGGCTTTTCTCCCGATGCGCAAAGACTGTTTTTTGGCGAAAAAGAGCTTGAGAACGGGCGCACGCTGGCAGATTACAACATTCGGAAGGAAAGCACGCTGCGCTTGCGTCTGCAAAGGACGGTACATCTTGGCGCAGACGCACTGAATAAAAATGTAAACACAGCGACCGCACCGACCGTGTATTTCGGGCAAAACCAAGAAAATAATCCCGGCGCATGGCGTGTGATCGGCTATGACGGAAACGGTGTTGCCGGCACAGCCGGGAATATGACACTGCTTTCGGCGGGCAATATGGGAGTTGTGCAATTTGACGATGACGGAGTAAGCAACGAATATGCACCGAGTAGTTTGAAAACCGCAATAGACGCGCTTGCCGGAAAGCTGACGACAGAAGAAAATGCTGCTGTAAAGAAACGGACGCTTACAAGCGGAAGTTATAACGGAGAAAATACCGACTGTGTAGCAGGAGCTCAGGTGGATAACGCTGTATTCTGGCCGCTTTCCACAGCGGAAGCGTTTGCGGTAAATCAGGATCTGCGAATTGCGGATCCCGAGCATCCGAGTTGGGCGTCAAGCTATTGGTGGTTGCGCTCCCCCGGCGACGTTGATTACGCTGCCGCCGCCGTGAGAGGTAATGGTGATGTCTCCTACGATGGGGAAGATGTCCTCATCATGTTGTCTGGCGTTCGTCCCGCTTTTAGCTTAAAATCAAGCTCCGTACTCTTTACCTCCGCTGCTGTGGGTGGAAAGCCTGTCGGAGGATTGACCCCGATTTCTGAATACACCGGAAACGAATGGAAGCTGACGTTGAATGACAGCGACCGGAACGGTTTCCTTGTAACGCTCAGATTCTATTCGGAAAACACCGTTCGCTTTGATTACAAGGGGGCGAAAACCGGCGCAAGCGAATATATTTCCGCAATGGTGATCAACGGCGAAACCGTAAAATACTATGGCAGACTTAAAAATGTGAGCGAGACGGGCATGGAAAGCGGGAATTTGACACTTACTTTGCCTGTTGCTGTGGATGTGGAAAAAGGCGATCGGCTGTTTGTTTTCAATGAGCAGTGCAACGGCGACTGCAAAACCGATTACGCAAGCGATCTGCTTGAGCTTCCGTTGAAATCGGTAGGCTCAAATACACCAAGACTTCGTATCAATGCCGAAAGTAACGAGTGGGAGGTTTCCTATGATGAAGGTCAGACATGGACTTCGCTCGGCGTGAAGGCGACCGGCACTGACGGACAGGATGGCAAAGACGGAGTTGACGGAAAGGACGGCGCCCCTGGTAAAGACGGCGCCCCTGGTAAAGACGGCGCCCCCGGCAAAGACGGCGCTCCCGGTAAAGACGGCGCCCCCGGCAAAGACGGCGTCGACGGTAAAGACGGCGCCCCCGGTAAAGACGGCACAAACGGCAAAGACGGCACAACGCCCATGCTTAAAATCGGAGACGATAACATTTGGTATGTCTCCTATGACGGCGGGCAAAGCTGGACTTCCCTCGGAGTGAGAGCCTCCGGCGATAAGGGCGACCGTGGAGAAAAAGGGGATAAAGGGGACAAAGGCGATAAAGGCGCAGACGGTCTGACCCCCTTCATCGGTGAAAACGGCAACTGGTGGATCGGAACGACCGACACCGGTGTGAAAGCGGCGGCCGACAGTTCGATTGCCGCAGGATCTTCTGCCGTTGTCGAAAAAAGTCCGCTGGCAAAAACAGCTATCGTTGTGGCAGGAGCTTCGCTTTTGAGCAACATGGTTTTGATTTTGTACATTGTGCTGAAAAAGAAAAAGAGCCTTGTATAAGGTCATGAAAAGGAGAATTTGATATGAAAAAACGAATACTTAGTATCCTACTTACCCTTTGTATGGTGCTATGCCTTGTGCCGATAACGGTTTTTGCCGCAGGCGGTGCAAAAGCCATTCTGCCCGGTACGAGCGCCCAAAGCATATTAAAGATCGACAAAAGCAGGCTGTCCTTTGCGGGGCATGAATGGTGGGTGATCGGCCAAAAGACCGACAAAAGCAATAATGCGCCCATCATTACCCTGCTTGCGGTAAACAATGATTTCGGAGATGTCCCGTTCCGCACGGGGAGCGCCGTGCCGTTTGAAAATGCAAGACGCTACAGCGAGGACAACGGTTATTATGCCAACAACCCGTCCGATATGTCGCAATGGAGAAAGCCCAATGAGTATGCGGGAAGCACCTTGCAGCAGAAAATGGTTTCCCTGGCCGAGGCGATCCCCGAAAAGGAGCAGGCGGTCATCCGCCCCAAGGACATCACCGAGGGAATCACCGGGCAGGAGGTCAAAGCGCAGAAGCTCTGGGCCTTCTCGCAAGAGGATAGTATTTATTTGTACAGAAATTCGTGCAAGTACGCTGCACAGTGGTGGACGCGTTCTTCCAATGAGGTTTACGGCTACGGATCGTGGACGATTCATCCCGATGGCAGAAGCGGCAGCGCCCTCAACGTGGACTACGATGCTGCCGTGCGGCCTGCCATGGAGCTGGATCTGTCCTCCGTTCTCTTTATATCTGCTGCCGAGCACGGAAAAGTTGCAGATTTAACGACCCCGATCGCCGAATACGCCGGAGATGAATGGAAGCTGACCTTGCATGACAGCGACCGCGACGATTTTACGGCAAAGACGGTGCTGGTCAACGGTAGTGTGCTGGAGGTCGAATACAAGAACGCAAAAGTGGGCGATAATGAATATATATCTGCCGTTATTAAGGATGCGGACGGGAGCATTTCCCGCTATACACGCGTTGTGCAGCTGGACGGCACGACAAACGGTACACGCGGCAGGGCAGCGATTGACCTGACCGGCATAGACATGACCGGCAAGACGCTCTGCGTGTTCAATGAGCAGTTTAACGGCGATCATAAGACCGACTATGCCGGCGCACTTCGGGAAGTGAAGCTGACGGACGAGATCGACGAGCAGTTCACCCTTACCCCCGGCGGCACCTATTACTTTGACCTCTCCGGCGCAAACATCCCCGGAACGGCAAACGGCAGTCTGCCGGACAGCACCCTGCACTATGTGCCGTTTACCTACACCGGCACAGTGTATGCCTATTCGCTGAGCAGCAATTCCAGCGGTGTGGCAAGCTCTTCTCAAGCCGCGTCGACCGCAGCGAGCAGCAGCGCACAGTATGGCTATGCCCGCGACCACAGCCTGTTCATTGCGGATTACGCCGTGGCCCATACCGTGAGCTGGCTTGATTTGAATGCGGCAGACCTTATTTTCGGAAAAGACTATGCCAGCGGAAAGATAAGCTATGCGCTTCGCGCACCGTCCGTAGGAAGCAATCACAAGCTGGGCAGTGACGCCGATGAACACGGCGATCCGGAGAATAACGAATGGGACGCGATCCTGAACAAAGCGCGTCAAGATTGGCAGGATAATACAACAGGCTATATCAAAAACTGGAAAGATATGTACTCCACGGGACAGGATACAGCCGAGGCTCCATCTACCGGTACCGCGCAGCGTATGAAGCGTGGGTACCCTTCGGTTCGCCGTCTGTCCCACAGCAATGCAGGAACCCCGCTTCCATACGACGGCTTCCGCCCCGTCCTTGAAGTCCTGCGCGCTGATATGCTCGGCTCTGACGCTCTCAAAACCGTAGCGCTCGACTTAAACGGCGGCAGCATTGGCGATGCCACAGGCACGGTGAATATCGTTGTGAAGAACGGCGAAAGCTTCACCGCCCCCAGCGGCGTGGGGCTGACCCGACCGAGCGGCAACACCGACAGCTATTTCTGGTGGTTGGGCAGTGATGGGAAGAGCTATGTCCCCGGAGCGATGATCCCCGCCGGTGTAGCTTCCCTGACAGCGCAGTGGACAGCCCTGACTTATTCCGTGACGCTGCATGAAAACGGCGGTACGCTCAGCAGCGGCAATGTCACCTCGTACAACTACGGCGAGGGCGCGACGCTCCCGACAGCAGGCGATATGACCCGCGAGGGCTATACCTTTGCCGGCTGGTACGATAACGAGGCGCTGACCGGCACTCCTGTTATGACGATCAGCAATACCGAAATGGGGAATAAGGAATACTGGGCGAAGTGGGAGATCAATCAATATACCATCACCTTCGACACCGCAGGTGGTAGTACCGTCGCATCCATTACACAGGACTACGGCACAGCAATCACCGCCCCTGCCGACCCGACAAAAGAGGGTTACACCTTCATCGGTTGGGACAAGGCAATTCCCTCGACCATGCCTGCCGAAAACGTGACAATCACGGCGAAGTGGAAGGTAAATCAATACACAATTACCTTTGACTCCAACGGCGGCAGCGAAATTGCACCCATCACACAGGACTACGGCACAGCGATTGCCGCCCCTGCCGACCCGACAAGAGAAGGCTACACCTTCATCGGCTGGGATAAGGCAATTCCCGCGACCATGCCTGCCGAAAATATGATTATCACGGCAAAGTGGAAGGTAAATCAACACACAATTACCTTTGATACCAACGGCGGCAGCGAAATCGCACCCATTACACAGGACTACGGCACGCAGATCACTACTCCCGAAGCCCCGACAAGAGAGGGCTACACATTTATCGGTTGGGACAGGGAAATTCCCACGACCATGCCTGCCGAGAATATGACGGTCACGGCACAGTGGAAAGACAGTGAAAAGCCCACGGGCGAAATTAAAATCAGCGAGAACAGTTGGAAAGCGTTTCTCAACAACATCACCTTCGGTCTGTTCTTTAAGGACACGCAAACGGTGACGATCACCGCAGCCGACAACAGCGGCGAAACGGTAACGGTTGAATATCTGCTGTCAGATAAGGAATTGACAAAAGCGGAGCTTGACGGCATGACCTTCACAGCGTACACCGCACCGTTCGGCATTGACCCCGATAACGAATACATTATCTATGTCAGACTGACCGATAATGCAGGCAATACGGACTACATCTGCTCGGACGGCATTGTGCTTGACGGCACAAGCCCGGTTATCACCGGCATTGAGGACGGCAAAATCTATTGCGAGGCACAGACGGTCACCGTTGACGAAAAGTATGTGGATACCGTCACCGTGAACGGCACAGAGGTCACGCTTAACGAAAACAATAGCTTTACCCTCGCTCCCGCAGACGGCGAGCAGAGAATCGTTGTCACCGACAAGGCTGGCAACACCGCCGAGATGACCGTAACGGTCAACGACGGGCATACCTATGGTGAATGGGTATCGAACGGCGACGGCACGCACACCCGTCAATGCACGGTGGACGGCTGCAACGGGCTTGAAACAAAGGATTGCTCCGGCGGCAAGGCAACCTGCGCCGAAAAAGCGGTATGCGAGGTTTGCGGAAAGGCTTACGGCGAGCCTGATCCGAATAACCACACCGACCTCAAGCATATCTCCGCAAAGGCGGCGACCGAGGATGCCGAGGGCAATACCGAGTATTGGTACTGCGGCGGCTGTGATAAGTATTACAGCGACAAGGACGGCACTAAGGAAATCAAAAAAGCCGACACCGTAACGGCTAAGCTACCGAAGTCTCCCCAAACCGGTGATAACAGCAATCTCATGCTGTGGATCGCATTGCTGTTCATCAGCGGCGGTGTTCTGACAGGTGTAACGGTATTTGATAAGAGGAAAAGACACTCCGTCAAATAATCAAAGATAAGTAATAATTAACGATCCATCACGGAAACATCACAATTACGGCACAGAGGGCATAAAAACCGCTGTGCCGTATTTCTTTCCTTGGCGACTGTTTTGGAGAAATAAGCAATTTCTCGGTCATAACCCAACAATTTTTTTCCGGATTCCATGTACACTGTGTATATCACACTTATGCACTCTTCACTTTTGCCCCGGCAGCGGACACACGGATATCAACAGATACCAAATACAGCGAGGTAATTATGAAAACAAGGAGAAGCCCCTAACAATCATGTACATAAGCGAAACGCAACATTCAAGACCGTCTTAACAAAACGGTTTTTATATGCACGCCCTCATGCGGCTGTACTATGCCTTAAAGCATAGCGCAGTCGCTTTTTTGTTTTCCCGAATACAGTAACAGGAGGTGACCGCGATGTTTAGCCTTGCAGAATCAATCGACGAAGCTCAACACAACGCAGTGCCATAAAAAGCGGCGCCCTGCCGTTTTCAAGCGACAAGGTGAAAGAATGAAAAAGAATACAGGAAAGAAACAGGTGTTGAAATAGCAAAGGCTGTCTTTGCGCAAACACACAGACACCTATATTTTTTTGACCTCTGCGGTCAACAGAATTCCATACGATATCTGCAAAAGACCAACGATAAATCTGTTATTTTGGAATATCAAAGTGGCTTGGCTTTCTGCGTTTGTATAAACGGCGGCGTACTGTCGAAGTTTGCGGTAGGCTGTCGAAGCCCTCCGTATCAATCGTTTTTGACCTAACAAAAAAACGATTGAACGGAGGTACATAAACTTGAAAAAACTGAACCCTAAAAAGGTTTTTATTATAGCCGACGGCAGCTATCGGGAAATTACTCCCGCGGAGCATGAATTTCGGAAAGAAGCCGATGCAGGCTACCGAGAAAAGAAATTCATCGGCCTGCACAGCATGATCATGGAGGTGAGTGAAAAGGAATACATTGAATTCTACCGCAACAAACGGCGACAGAAATATCTCGACGAGCAGCGCAGGGATAACGGCGATGTTTCGTATGACGCCTTGAACAGTGATGAGTTCAATGGCGAGGAAATTCTGATTGCTGGGCTGCCGGATGTGTGCGATACGCTTGTCCATCAGCAATTGTTGGACAAGCTGCGAAAAACGGTGGACGCTCTGCCGGAGGATGAAAAGGCTCTGATTGTTGCACATTTCTATGACGAAGTTCCGCAGACGGAGCTTGCCGAGCGCTACGGCGTTTCACAGCAGGCAATCAGCAAGAAAATCGCAAAGATCCGTGCGAAACTCAAAAAACTTTTAGAAAATTAAAAAATTTGGTTGTAGCCCCCTCACTTTTTCGGCTGAAAAAGTGAGGGGGCTTTCTCAATAGCCTCCGCCCGTTCTTTGAAAACCGAATAGTACAGCGCATTCTTTACCTTCCTTCTGCCGTCGGCGAGAGCCGATGAGCCACACGACCTATGAGTCGAACGGGGCGGCGCATCCGCACCGAAGGCCATGACAGGCAGAAGCAATAATGATACTTGTGCTCAGTCACAGGTCGAGCGTTGAAGCGGCACGAAAAAGCGCCGTGAGCCGTCGCAACCAATGAGAGCACCTTGCAGAGATCCTGGGAGGGGTGAGATTCCCATGAGGCAAAATGCATTGCCGGAGGATGCGTTCCCTTGTTCGGGGTGTCGTGGACAAATACGGACAAAAGCAAAAACGATTGATACAAATACCAAGGCGGTCGTTTGCCCCAAAGCACTCGACCGCCTTTTACTTAAAACGGAGGCTAATATGAAAGAGATCAAACGAGGTGAAATCTATGCCGTTGACTTCGGTACAGGCTTCGGCAGTGAGCAAGGCGGAACGCGCCCGTCCTTGATTTTACAGAATGATATCGGCAACAAGCACAGCCCCACCACCATCGTGGCGGCGATCACAGGCAGAAAAACAAAAGCAGCTCTGCCCACCCATGTGAAAATCATGGCGAAAGGGCTTAAAACCGAATCCACCGTCCTGCTCGAACAAATCAGGACGATAGACAAAGCGAGGCTCGGCGAATACATCGGCAGGCTCGACAGCAAGACCCTTGCCGCCGTTGACCGTGCCATTGTGGTAAGCCTCGGCATCAAATATTTGGAGGAACTGATTCATGGACGATAACCGCATCACCGCCTATACCTTCACCAGAATGCAGCCGCAGGCGACGGAAGCAGACTTCCTTACGGCGCAAAGAGAAATGGACGCCTACTGCAAGGAAAACGGATACCGCATCGTCGGCTCTGCTTTTACCAAAGAACCGTCGGAGAAAATGGCATCTGTTATGGATAACATTCTCATCGACATGAAAAACAAGAATGCCGAGCTGCTCGTCATCCCCGACATCAGCCGTTTGGGAAGGAACACCGCTACAGTAGCCGGCATCGTCAAAGCCTTTGCGGATGAGGGCATCGACATTGAAATAACGGCAGACGGCTCTCGCCCGACCGAACCGTTTGCACCGGACGCCGAACCGTTCATCCAAGAAATGTGAGGTGCGAATATGAATAAGAAAGACATCGGCAACTCCTCTTTTGCTTACAGTGTAAACCTATTAAAAATGCTCCTCGCCATGCAGCTCATCACCGAGGATGAATACGAAAGAATCGCTCAGATCAGCGCCGAACACTACGGCGCTGATCTGATTTATGTCTGAAATCTTAATTCTCAATTTTTTGCGAAAAACCGCTGGAAGTATTCGAACTATTGTGGTATGGTGTGTCGTGCCAAAAGGCAAATAACAGCAAGGTGAACCCTTGCGGAAAGGAGAAAGACATGAACATTACTGAAATCACAAGCACAAAGAAGCAGACTGCCGAACGGCTTCGGTTAGCCCCGTATTGCCGCGTATCGAGCGATTCAACAGACCAGCTCCATTCCTTCGCCGCACAGATCCGCTACTACAGCGACTATGCCAAGAAGCATCCCGAGTATACGCTGGTGGACATCTACGCCGATGAAGGTCTGACCGGCACCGAGATGAAAAAGCGGGACGAGCTGAACCGCCTCATTACCGACTGCAGAAAAGGCAAGGTCGACCGCATCATCGTCAAATCGGTTTCCCGATTGGCACGGAACACCGAAGAGCTGCTCGTACTGCTGCGGATGTGCAAAGAGATCGGCGTGAGCGTGTATTTCGAGGAACAGGGCATCGACACCGAAAAACTGAATATGGAAATGATCGTAACATTCCCCGGTATGGCCGCACAGCAAGAAAGTGTGAACATATCGGGGAATTTGCGTTGGAGCTATCAAAAGCGGATGCAGTCCGGTGACTTCAATTGCACCTGTCCGGCTTACGGCTTCGACCTCAAGGACGGCGAGCTCGTAATCAACGAAACGGAGGCGGCGGTCATTCGGCGCATATTCGACCTATACCTCCAAGGCTACGGTACGCTTGCCATTGCAAAAATGCTAAATGAGGACGGCATACCGCGGAAGCACGGCTACGAAAAATGGCTGCCGAGTTCCATCAACTATGTGTTGAACAATGAACGCTATATGGGAGATGCGCTCCTGCAAAAGAGCTACACCACCGAAACCCTGCCGTTTCGGAAAATGAAAAACGACGGACGGCTGCCGCAATACTATGTGGAGAACAGCAACCCTGCCATCGTCAGCCGAGAAACCTTTCAGGCGGCGCAGAACCTGCTGCGCTCACGGAAAACGGAAAGATGCAAAAGAAAGTCCTATCCGCTGACCGGAAAGCTGCGCTGTCCCGAATGCGGCAGAGTCTTCCGACATCAGGTGGTAAACGGCAAGGCGCATTGGATAGGCTCCTGCCGCTCGTCCGGTGCAACCGAATGTCAGCACCGCCATGTGCGTGAGGATATCGTATATGAGATATTCACCGATATGGCTATCAAGCTGAAAACCTACCGAGCCGAACTGCTCGGTACGCTGATTCACCAAATGGAAACCATGCAGGACCGCACAAGCCGCAATCAGGAGCGTATACGGCAGATAGATAAAGAAATTGCCGACCTCGGTGCGAAGAACCATGTCATTGCAAGGCTGCACACAAGCGGCGCTATGAACGCCGCCGATTACGCCATGCAGACTTCGGAGATCGGCAACCGCCTCACCGAGTTGCGCATCGAGCGGCGGCAAAAGCTCACTGAGGATGAGGACGACCAATTACTCGCCACCCTCAAAGACTTAAATACTATCCTCGATGAATATGAGCCGACCGTCGAGTTTGACAACGGGCTGTTTGACGAAATCGTCGAGAGTATCACGGTGGACAGTAGCGAACACCTTACCTTCAAGCTCATCGGCGGCATTGCACTGACCGAGCAAATCCCCAAGAAAGGACGGTGAGAACCAAATGAAAAACAGAACCCTGCCTTACGGCTACTGCTGTAAAGACGGCGTTATCGTCATAGAACCGCAGGAAAGCAAGGTACTGAAACGAATCTTTGCTGCATACCTTGACGGCTCCTCTATGCTGACCATAGCCGAGCAGCTGAACAGAGAGAAAATCGAATACAGGGACGGCGTTACCGGTTGGAACAAAGGGCGGCTCAAGCATCTCATTGACAATACAAAGTACCTTGGCACAGAGGTGTATCCGCCGATCATCGACCAAGCAACCTATGAGAAAATACAGAAAACAAAGTATGGGCGCAACACACAAAAGAATATGGACAAAGCACAGGACATATTCAAGCTGACCGTCCCCGTCCGATGCCCAAGCTGCGGTGACCGAATGCGCCGCCGACACGACAGCCGATGCAAATGCCAAGAGCGTTGGACTTGTGAGAACACGGCCTGCCGTCTGCGAATCGAGATACCCGACGCCGAGCTGCTGACCGCACTCGCCGACCTTCTCGGCACGGTAACCGCCGACAGTATCACATTGCCTGTCGAATCACCCTACGAACCGAGCGCCGAGGTAATACGGCTGAACAACGAGATCGGCCGAATGCTCGACATGGCGGAAATAGACAAGACTGTGTTGCGAAGCAAAATGACGGAGTGCCTCGCCCGGAAATATAAAGAACTCGGCAACGGGTGCTGCGCCGTACAAAGGCTGAAAGCCGAACTTGGCAGTACGGCAGACATCGCCGAGCGGCTGAACCGCGCGGTCAGCGAAATACGCCTGTACACCGACAAAACGGCAGATATCCTACTGCTGAACGGACAGATCATACGAAAGGAGTCAGACAATGGAACAGACTGTTGTATCCCCGCCGAGAGTGGTGCGGATAATCGAACCGACAATATCGGTCAGAGAGAGCGTCAAAACCCATTACCGAGTCCTGCGGGTGGCGGCATACTGCCGCGTTTCCACTAAGCAGGAGGAACAGCTCAACAGTTATGAAAATCAGGTGGAACACTATACCGAACGCATCAATTCCGAAAACGGATGGACACTCGAAGGGATCTACGCCGATAAGGGCATCTCCGGCACAAGCGTGAAAAACCGAGATGAATTCAACCGCATGATTCGCCGATGCAAGCAAGGGAAAATCGACATGATCATCACGAAATCCATTGCCCGGTTCGCGCGGAACACGGTGGACTGCTTGAAGTATGTCCGACTGCTCAATGAGCTGGGCGTGGATGTATACTTCGAGGAACAGGGCATCCACAGCAATCAGCCCGGTGCCGAGTTTTACATCACCATCTACGGCAGCATTGCGCAAAGCGAATCGGAAAATATCAGCGCCAACATTAAATGGGGCAAGGCGCAGGCCGCCCGTGAAGGCAAGGTAGTATTCAGATACAAGAACTTCCTCGGCTATCGCAAGGGCGAGGACGGACAACCCGAAATCATCCCCGAAGAAGCCGAAACGATCCGCTTTATATATGACCGCTTCCTCGCAGGCGACAGCCTCAAAGGAATTGCCGAACTACTTGAAGAAAAGGGCATCAAAAGCCCGACGGGAAAAGCAGAATGGCAGTTTTCCACTATACAGTCCATTCTCTCCAATGAGAGATACAAAGGCGATGCCATCATCAACAAAACCTACATCACCGACTGCATCAGCAAAAAGGTCAGAATCAACAACGGCGAACGCCCGAAATACTATGTAGAGAACAGCCACCCTGCCATCATCGACTCGGCTACCTTCGGCAGAGTTCAGGAGGAACTCGCAAGGCGCTCCGGCAAACGCAAAATCAGCCGAAAAGCCAAGACCGAGCAAGGCAAATACTCAAGTAAATACGCTCTGACAGAACTGCTCGTCTGCGGTGAATGCAAGTCCGCCTACCGCCGATGCACATGGACGGCAAGCGGCAAGAGAAAAATCGTATGGCGATGCATCAACCGCCTTGACTTCGGAAAGAAATACTGCCGAAACTCACCCACCGTAGAGGAAAGCGTTCTGCAACGGGCTGTGATGGCGGCAATCATGGAAACCGCCAACCAAAATGCCGAGGTGCTGCAAACGCTGAAGCTGCACATCGGCATGGGCTTGGAGGGAGAGAAAAGCGAGGATAACAGCATTGACCTTCAGGTGCGGATCGCCGAGATCGACGCCGAATTCCGAAAAATGCTCGACCGGGTATCCACAGAAACAGTGGAAGCCTTTGATGAGGAAACCGCAACTCGGCTCATGAATGAAAAAAGCCGTCTGCAACAGCAGCTCGACAGCATAGCTGACGCAGCGCAACGGCGAGAAAACGCAAAATCCAGACTCGATGACATCTACACGATACTCGACGGCATAAAGAACCGCCCGATGGAATACGATGACCAGATCGTCCGCCAACTGCTTGAATGCATAGTGGTGGACTCCAAAGAACAGATTACCGTAATATTCAAAGGCGGTCTTAAATCGGTGCAGCCGCTGACCGAATGACAGCGGCTCACTGCTGCCCCTAACCTTGAAAGCTCAGAATTTTTCGTAAGGGAACAAATACTACCCCCAAAAAGGCGAAAAAATCTATTTTATAGTCCTCCCACAAGGCGCAAGTCGTAGAAATACGGCTTGTTTTTTATTGCTGATACATTTTAAAACAGCAGTGGCGGAATTGCACCAAATCTTTGATTTGGTGGTAGCGGAAATGCTTGGCGTTTCCGCAGACAGACAGCGCTAGCTTCAGGTGCCGGTGACGCAGAATGCTTAAGATTTACGCCAACTGAAAAGCCACTATACCCACGATGCAGATAATACTTCTCAGAAACACAGAACAGGTTCTATGAAATTCGTAAATTGACCGCCGGCATCGTATGAAAAACAAAAAGGCATCACGTTTTGATACATGGTGCCTTTTTATCATATTTTTTGCATAAACCTGCCGGATACGATCAGTTATTTTTACGTCCGGCTCTGTTCAGCAGAAGGAGCGATACCATAAGTATCAAGGGAAATGCACAGCCCGAAAGCATACCTTTCTGCATATCATTACCTGCATTCTGGGTGATATTTCCTACAATAGCAGGACCGAGTGCTCCGCCGAGGTCGCCTGCCATAGCGAGAAGTGCAAACATTGCAGTACCGCCGGTGGATATTTTGCCTGAGCAGATGCTTATAGATCCGGGCCACATAATACCTACCGAGAATCCGCACATTATGCAGCCGAGAAGACCAATTACGGGTATTCCAGACAGGGAGGCGGTGATATAACAGATCAGACACAGCATTGCCGAGCCTATCATAAATTTCATAAGATCGAGCTTTTCGCCGTACTTCCCGTAGAGCGTACGGCTTATGCCCATTGTCACCGCAAACATACACGGTCCTGCTATATCTCCGACTGATTTAGTCAGTCCGAGAGCGGATTCTGCAAATGCCGACGCCCACTGCGCCATTGAAAGCTCCGAGGCTCCGGCGCATACCATAAGCAGTATCGCAAGCCAGAACAGCGGTACTCTGAGCAGGTCACGGATACGCATTCCCTTGCCGTCCTCGACAGGATGTTCAATGGGACATACTGAAAAATTGTATATGTTCACAAGTGGAATTATCGCCCAGATACAAGAGAGCCACTTCCAGTTTTCTATGCCGAAAACAGTAAAAAACAGTGTTGAAATGAGTATGACTCCGACCGAACCCCAGCAGTAGAATGAATGCAGCAGACTCATTGCGGCTTCTTTATGCTCAAACGGGCAGGCTTCAACTATCGGACTTACAAGCACCTCGGTCAGACCGCTTCCCATTGCATATATTACCGTGCTTATAATTATTCCTGAAAACGGATTGGGAAGCAGTTCTGGCAGAAAAGCAAGCCCGATAAGTCCCAACGCAGAAAACACCTGCGAACCGATAACGCATTTCCGATAGCCGATTTTGTCGGCGAAACGTGCGCACAGCACATCTATGATAAGCTGAGTAACAAAAAATACCGACGAGATAAGGGCGATTTTCCCAAGCGGGATACCATAGCCGTTGTGAAATGTGAGAAATAGTAGCGGGGCGAAATTAGCCGCTATTGCCTGCGTGATGAATCCAAGATAGCAGGATATAAGTGTTTTTCTGTAATTCACAGCCATATTGACAAACTCCTTGACGATTGATATAATCAGATTATATAGCAAACATCATAACATTTCAATGCACAAAATCACATTTTTATTACACAATATCGTAAATCAGGTGAGAATATGAGTGATGAAATCAAAAAGGACAGGATCATAACGGATGAAACCTTGCGTGAAACTGCAAGTCACGGCAGCGAAGAATATCCCTTCTGCTACTATTATGAGGACATCTGGGATTTCGACTTTCACTGTATCGACTGGCATTGGCATCCGGAGGTCGAATTTGTTTATGTACAGCAGGGCAAGGCTGATTTTCTGGTGGGCGGAAACAGGTATGTTCTCAGCTCCGGCGATGGAATCTTTATAAACTCTCAGGTGATACACAGGTTTGAAGCCACGGACAGCGCCATCATTCCTAACATTGTTTTTTCACCTGTTCTGCTTGCGCCGCAGGGCAGTCTTATATACAGCAGATACATCAGACCGATAATCGAATCAACTACCGAATGTGTGATTTTTTCCGCCGAAGCAACAGCGCACCACTGCATTATCGAAACAATGAGGTCGATATTTGCCGTGCAGGGTTCAGGCACGGCTTCTGAAATGAAAACGGTAGAACTGTTACTTAAACTATGGCGTCTGTTATATGAAAGCATACTGATAACAGATTGCGGTTCTATGTCCGTGCATTCCGCACAGACGCAGGCTAAGCTTCAGATAATGATGCAGTATATTCACGATAATTACAGCGGTCAGATAACACTGGACGATATTGCCCGAACGGTTCTTATAAGCAAAAGCAGTGTTCTCAATATTTTCAGGACATACCTGCACACTTCGCCGATAAATTACGTTGTGGAATACAGACTGAAACGTGCGTCAAAGCTCCTTGTTGATACCGAAAACAGCGTTTGCACCATAGCGCATGAAACAGGATTTGAGAACATCGGCTATTTCTGCCGCAGATTCAAAAAGCTGTACGGCGTTACACCGATAAATTACAGAAAATACTATCGCAGTGTGGAGCGTAATTCAATGAGAAATATACATTCTGATACAAATGTCCTGTCGGGCTGATAAAATAGCTAAACTTAATAAAAAGATATCAGATTTAAGAGAGTATGACAAAATCTGCACCGCCAACGGTG
>OGXT01002310.1_pt1 | contig 15430 bp, 10 predicted proteins | sample 1576361 | NCBI WGS metagenome assembly OGXT01 (sample SAMEA3541514, study PRJEB24748) | human gut metagenome | biome: human gut; feature: human-associated habitat; material: faeces | place: China | collected 2012 | reverse complement strand
CAGCACCCTGTTCTTTCAGGAGGTTCGTGAATTTTTCTACCGCTTCCTTCATCTGAGCGTCAGACAAAACGGGAGTCAAAATGAAAACGGTTTCGTAATTGTTCATAAAACGCTGTTTAATATTGATTAATAAAAAATTTTGCGGTGCAAAGGTAGTGATTATTTCGTAACTGACAAACAAATACATATTATTAAAAAGAAAAAACTTTCTATTAACATGTTTTAGCAAAAAAATCCATACCCACTCATTCGGGATTCTTTTTGCCCGTCTAAAGGTAAAAACATTTTCTTGACATAAAAAGAAAAGAACCGTATCAACAAAACAAGAATTCATTTCTTGATTCCATTAATACGGTTCTCCAATCCTAATTTTTACCAACACACAATATTTACACAAGTTCTTTTTTCCATGCAATCTCGACTCCTTCTTTTTGAATCCATTGCTGGAAATCCGTTAGCATATTCTTATCGCTGCGAATAATACGAGCGGATATTTGCTTTTTACTGGCATAGGTAATTAATAAACCTACAGCTTCTCCTATTCCCCACTCTACTGGATGGGTACGATAACACCCATTTGTTATGTGAGTCGTCCCTATATTTTTACATGCAGGGAACAAATTATTTACCCGCTGTGGTAATAAAGCACCTAACGGTATTTGAAAACGAAGAGAGTTGAAATCTATATAATTGTCTCCTCCACAAGAAGGATGCAAATCTATATGATAATAACCAATACCAACACTATCATAAAATGCAGCAGCAGTTGTTTCTCCTGATATCAACTTCCTATTCTCTTCGCCCACATGCTCCTCTAAAATTCTAAATTCCGCTTTAATGCGGCGTGACTCCCTTATATAAGGATATTTAGCCATTCCATCTTTCGTACCAAGCAAATTTTTACGGAGCCTTAATCCCTTCCAACCAACACCACCATCTGGTCGTGGGGCTTCAGTCTGTAACCAATATAACAATGAAAGATTCAAAGCTTTTGCGGCATCCACATGCTTCTGAAATTCATTCTCGGGCACATCTATAATATTCCCTAACATATAATCATTCTGAGGCCAATTAACAAGAGTCGTGCTCCCTTGGTAAGTATCTGGAAGAAAATTATGCTGATCTATAATTCTACGATACATCCAAAAGTTAAAAGCATCCGTTGGTGTTCCATCAGGAATACAGACAGCATGATTAGGTTTTAATGTAGATGGTGTCGGATAGGTCATACTCAACAATTTACCTGGCCATGCAGGAGTTAAATTTGGTATATAGTTAGCCCAAAACGTATAATTATCTGGCTTATCGATCGTCCAATCTTCTCCCGGTATGTATTCCATCGCAAAACAAACAGTAAAAGCCTGATTATTCAAAGGATTTGACTGCTTAGCAGCATGCAGCTCTTTTGTATCTTCTTGCGACTCCGAACCTGTTACATATTCAGTCTTCGTCAGTGGTAGTAAATCACCACACTCTGTCGCATCCACAAAATAAGGAGCGGTCAAGGTAACAAGTTCTCCATTTTGTCTATCTCGTACAGTAACAGCTAACACTTCATCTCCCTGCACATCGGAACTTTGAGCCTTATGATTTAACAAAATTTGTAATTTTCCCGCACTAACATAAGGCATTAGCATTTCCATCAAGACCTCCACAGAAACCATCGGTTCATGGCATATTTTAGATACACCACCATTACCCGGATTTAGATATGGATTATTACGAGCCGCCTCTGTTAAATGATAATGATACCGATAAAAATCACGTATTTTATTTCTATACATTCGATAAGATGCGGTAGCTCCACCAGACTCAATCCATTTATGTTCGTCTGGCGGTACACCTTGCTGAGAAACCTGTCCACCAATCCAATCCGTTTCTTCCGTAAGAATTACATTCATACCATTTCTACAAGCGGCTAACGCAGTTGCACAACCGCCCATTCCTCCTCCAACAACCACAATATCAGCTTTCATTTCCTCTACTTTCGCTCCTCCTTCAATCGGCATGGAAGAGGAAATCTTATTCCCTTTTTGGCAAGCTGTCACAAGAGGAAGCAAAAGCGAGCTTCCTCCTGTCAATAAACTATAAGTCAAAAAATCTCGTCGTTTCATATTTTAATACCCTTTATTTTGAACTAATTTAGGATTACGATCCAATTCTTGTTGAGGAATAGGCCATAACTCAAATTTAGCATCCCAATAACGATTTGCGTCCCTTACTTTCAATTTCTCTTTATAAGACTCATAATCAGGAATATCATTTAAATCATGACGATCCGATTTCTTAAAATAAGGAATATCGGTCTCAGACAAACCTTTATAACGAATTTCCTCGATAGGACGACCATACATCGGTTTCTCATTTTCTAAATCCCCAATTCCCCATCTTCTCATATCGATCAGATGCAATCCTTCAATAGCGAATTCTACCTTACGCTCTCTTCTTACTAATTGACGCATTTTCTCTATATTTCCGATTCTATCAGCCGATACATTGGGCATCCCTACACGATTTCGTACTTGATTGATAGCGTCATAAACGCTCTGATCCAACTCCCCTAGTTCAATCTTCGCTTCCGCATAACCAAGTAAGATTTCCGCATACCGCATGATTGGTACATTTTGACTTGTATAGCTAATATTTTGAGATGTTTCTTTACTATATTTAGCTATAATATAACCACACCCGGCATTGGTAAAACTAGCCCAAGCTGCAGCGCTATTTATATCATCATTATTTCTAACCTCCCATTCACCAGTCGTATAATTATATTGTTGTGTCTCGTCATCATAGGCATTGATAATAACGGTATTCAAAGAACCATTATTACAAGTAGCTGTATCTCCATGCATCCATAAAGTAGCCTTGAAACGAGGGTCCCTGTTCTTTTGTGGGTGATGTACATCATATAGTGGAGATTCATCAATACGTTTCCCATCTATACATTCATAAGTATCTGCCAACAGCATACTCGGATGTCGAGACGTTTGTCCTTGCATACGAGAGACAAAACCAAATCCAGTCCAATTCCTGTGAACATTCGTACCATCAACATTATAGATCATCTCCAAAATCATCTCGTTTCGGACATCTGCTTTCGCCTGTCCTTCCACGACAAACAAATCCTCGTAGTTCAATGCCAGCAAACGTTTCCCGATCACTTTTGAGGCTGCTTCAGCGGCTATTTTAAAATATTCAGTACTTTTTCCTCCGAAATCTAAACTCCCCCCTAATAAAGCCATACGATTGATAAGACCATACGCAAATGATTTATCAACACGTCCTCTATCCATTGCGATCCAATCTAGATATTCGGTAGCTTCATTACATTCGTTTATAATAAAATCCAATATTTTAACCCTTGATGTTTTTTCCACCTCATACTGATCGGAAGTGGGAGGTTCTGTATAAAAAGGCACATCCCCCCATAAAGCGATTAACAGATAATAATAATACGCTCTTAACACACGGACCTCCGATACATACTGTAAAGACTTCTTACTAAGATCATCCATATTCGGCCTCACTCCTGTTAAAAATGCGTTTGCTCTCGCTACGTTCGTATAAAGTTGGGACCAGAATTTAAGTATATCGCTGTTATCCGCATTTAAACCACCTCCCGCACCAATCGTCGTATTCTCATTTCTTTCCAGAGCTAGCCCTGTATAAAAATCAAAGATTGTCGTATGGGCGAGTTCTCCTACAACCTGCATATATAAGTTCGAATATACACCAGTTGCCCCTTCTCTGATTGCGTTCTCATTTGTATAAAATCCCTCGTTTGTGTAAGACGGATTCGTATCTTCTACATCCCAAAAATCACTGCATGATATATTAATAAAAACAAGTAACACGCAAATCGTATAAATGAATCTGTATCTTTTCATAACCTTTCCTTTAAAATTTTATATCGACACCAAATGTATAAACCTGAGTAACCGGATAATAAGATGATACATCACCTTCAGGATCATATCCTTTATATCCTTTTGCTATTGTGAGTAGATTTTGGCCGCTTAGATAAAATCGCACATTACTAAGCCCTGATTTACCTAATATATTCTTAGGCAATGAGTAACCTACACTCACGTTCTTTAAACGCATATAAGCCCCACTCTTTACCCAAAAAGAAGAAGGAATATTATTCATGTTTCCTCCGCCTGAACCATCAATCAATAATAAAGGATATTCTGCATTTCGATTCTCTTCAGACCAAGAATCCAACTGATGTTCGTAAACAGTACCTCCCATCCAAAACGGCCTTGCTCCTGCTCCGTTAAAGAATATATCCCGTTTACCCACTCCTTGTAAAAACACATTAAAGTCAAAGTTATTCCATTCCGCACCTAGATTCAGACTAAAAGAATAACGTGGTTGTGGATCACCGATAATCGTACGATCCGCATCTGTGATCTGGCCATCAGGTACCCCTTCAGGGCCACTAATATCCTTATATTTTATATATCCGGGCTTTACATTATCTTTATTATTCCCATAAACTGGATAGTTATTAATCTCCTCTTTAGACTGGAAATATCCATCAGCCACATATCCATACCAAGAACTTATAGGGAATCCCTCTTGTGTCGTATTATTATCATTAATATACTTATTTCCATACAGATCCGTCACCTCATTTTTTACATCGGATAACATAGCCCTAATGTTATATTTCACTTTTCCTATCCGATCATGCCACATCACGCTTAAATCCCAACCGTTATTTCTCATATTGCCCGCATTCTCCCATGGAGAAGTCAAACCAACCGCATAAGTCACGGGAAATTGTTGCAACATATCGCTAATTTCACGGATGTAATAATCAAACGTCACATCCAAACGGGTATTAAAAGCGGTAATATCCAATCCAAAATCAAACTGCTGTGATTTCTCCCAAGAGATTTCAGGATTAGACAACGCATTGGAATAAATTCCTGTAGTATAATTTTTACTATCTCCAAACCAATACGAGGCATCCAAGGCTAATACAGACGCATATGGATAATAGTCCTTGAGGTCTTGGTTTCCTAAAGAACCATACGAAGCACGGATCTTCAAATTATCAATCGCATCTTTTAATGGATCGAAGAAATGTTCCTCTGATATTCGCCATCCAATAGACACTGAAGGAAAAAATCCCCAGCGATTTTTAGCAGTGAACCTTGATGAGCCATCGTAACGTCCGGTAAGTTCGATTAAATATTTGTCCGCAAAAGTATAATTAAAGCGAGCGAAATATGACATCATAGTCAATTTAGAACTATTACCATTAACCATAGAGGAAGAGGCATCCCCATGATTCATTTCCTCGTAGCCATCATAGTAATAATTATTACGTGAACCACCAAACGACTTATTTTTGAACTCATCGGTTTGAAATCCCAAAAAGCCCTTAAAATAATGCCTTTCATTGAAAGTATTTTCATAAGTCACCTGAGCGTTAAACTGGTTCTTAATCAACTGATACCACTCCTCATACCTAGATTTAGTCGTAGGATAAGTCATGATAAAATTACCACCCTCATAAGTATCATAGGTATTCTGAAACTTATCTTGTTTATTCTCATACCGCCTGCTGGCATAACTGGCCAAGATCTCCATACCTTTGATTGGTGTCAAAGCGAGAGTTCCTTTTACATCTATATCATTATTATCTACGACCTTAACCCCACCATCAATCGCTTGCGCTAACGGATTGATACCATTTTGGCCATTTCCCCAAGTTCCATCATTATTAACAGCCCCAAAAAGAGGTGTAAAACGCAACGTACTATTTATAATATTATTTGTTCCACTCGTCGGGTCTTTTTGAATGCTTCTACGGATATTCAGGTTTAAACCCGCCCTAAGCCACTCTGTTAGCTTAACGTCCGTGTTTGAACGAATAGCAGTACGTTTGAACGAATTATTTGGTATTAAACCATCCTCATAATTATAGGAAGCATTGACAAATGTCTTTAACACATCACTACCACCACTAACACTAAGTGAATGATTATGTGTTAACGTGATTTCATCAAATACTAAATCTTTCCAATTCGTATCATACCTATGAATATTATCTGCCCCAGAAGTTTTATAGGCATTAATTACCTCTTCCGAATATTGAGGGGCTTGATTATTATTAACGCACGCTTGATTGATAGCCTCCATATAAGTGACCGCATCTACGGGATTAGGAGTCGAGGTAGGCGTACGAAAACCTACATAACCATTATAAGAGACCGATAATTTATTTTCTTTAGCCCTTTTGGTTGTCACCAAAATGACACCATTAGAGGCACGAGATCCATAGATCGACGCTGATGCAGCATCTTTCAATACAGAGACAGACTCTATCGCATTCATATCGACAGAGTTCATATCCCCCTCAACTCCATCTATCAATACCAAAGGCTCACTATTTGAATTGATCGATCCCGTTCCTCGGATTTGGATGGAGGCCGTCGCTCCCGGAGCTCCGGAACTTTGGGTAACAACCATACCCGGTATCAAGCCTTGTAAGGCTTGAGATGAACTGGAAAGGTTTCGCTTCGTTAAATCCTGACTAGAAATACTTTGCACCGCTCCCGTCAGATTTACCTTCTTTTGTGTTCCATATCCAACAACGACCACCTCGTCTAAAGCTTGCGTATCCTCGCCAAGTTTAACGGAGAAATCGGTCTTTCCTGAGACCGATAATTCTTGCGTATTATAGCCGATATATGAGACTTGAAGAGTAGCATTACCGCTTACCTCTAACGTGAATTTCCCATCAATATCAGTGATAGTTCCGTTTGCAGTCCCCTTCTCCACAACATTTGCACCAATCACAGGGATACCTTGGTTATCGACAATCACACCCGATACTCTTTTTCTGTCTTTCGTGGTATCATCCGCTTTCTCCGGTACAATAAGTATGTAATTTCCATTTGTCTTATATGTGTACCCCGTATTCTTTAACAATTGCGATAAGGCCAACAAGACTTCCATTTCTTTTTGATCCATCAAGACCTTTCTCGACACATCCAATTGACTGTCATTATAGGCTATCTTATAAGTCGAGACTGACTCTAGTTTCTCAAATGCTTGTTTTAAAGAGATAAAACCGTCATGAAATGTCACTTTTTGCGCATCAATAGGCAAACTCCGAACCATAGCAAGACTCAAACAAAGAATAGTGATACATATAGATTTATTCCTGTTCATGCGATATTAGATTTTTTAGTTAAACATTTATATTTCCTTCTATAGTACGTACTCGTTATTAGGACAAGGAATACGAAGGATACACCTAACAGAATAAAGTTAACAAATGTAAAACACAGAACATTGAGTAATAGAAATTCCAAAGGACACAAACACCAAACTGTTTATCGAAAGCTCGTATCTATTGTTCAGCTCGACAAACAAACAGTGAGATAAAGTTTTTACTTCTAATTGGTAAACACACTCGTTTCTATATATACTTTCACTTTTAAAAGAAGACTAAGAAATATACATTTTAATCAATATAGACTCCATCCTCTTTGATCTGATACTCTAAACCAGGTACTATCTCCTTGAGCAGCATCATGATGTTCACCAATGACTCATTCTTATTGAAATGGATCGTAAGCCGGTTGGAATGATAAGCGGAGGTACGCAAATGCACCTTCACATTATAGACACGTTCCAAGGTTTTTAAAATATCCTCGAAAGAATCGTTGTTAAACAACAAGCCTCCCTCTTTCCATGCCGAGTAATCCGAGCCCACCACCTGCCGCACGTCCCGGAAGGACACAAATGCGGTCGCCTGCATGGCCACTCCTTTATGGTGCGTCTGGAGATCACCGGTGAAGTCGATCCCCATACCGGGTGGATCATGGATTTTGCCGAGCTGAAGGCCGCCTTTAAGCCGACATACGATCGCCTCGACCACTATTATCTGAACGATATTCCTGGTCTGGAAAACCCCACCAGCGAAGTGCTGGCCAAATGGATCTGGGATGAGATGAAACCGCGGGTGCCGCTGCTCAGCGCCGTGATGGTCAAAGAGACCTGCACCGCCGGCTGCGTCTATCGCGGCGAGTAAGCGAAAAAAAGCCCGGTCAGTACGCTGCCGGGCTTTTTTATCAGGCAATATTCAGATACTTGTGCGTCTGCATAGACAGGCGCCAGTTGCGGGCGATGCAGGTGTCGATACACAGGCGCGTCGCATCTTCTTTCTGACTGATCGGCTGCAGGGCGATGATCCGCGGTTTGTCATCGCTCAGCGTTTCCAGCAGTTCGTCCAGCGCTTCTATGTCGCGGACGCGCCCTACCGGATGCTTGATCTCATCCGCCCGCTGCAGGGCCTGAGACAGCACGTCATAGCCACCGCGCATGTTGACCTTCGGGGAAACCGTCACCCAGGTATTGGGGCTGCAGCGTACTTCATGGGTGCCGCTGGTTTCAATCTGACAGCTAAAGCCGTTTTGTTCCAGAAGCGAGGTTAACGGCGTTAAATCATGAATGCAGGGCTCACCGCCGGTAATGACCACGTGGCGGGCAGTCCACCCCTGCCGTCCAATAATCGCCAGCAGATCCTCGCTGCTTGCCGGGCCCCACTTGTCGCTCTCTTTGGTTTTCGCCAGGATGCTGAACAACGACACTTCCCGATCGGCCAGCTTGTCCCAGGTATGCTTGGTGTCACACCACGCGCATCCTACCGGGCATCCCTGCAGACGAATAAAGATGGCAGGCACGCCGGTGAAGTAACCCTCGCCTTGCAGGGTCTGGAACATCTCGTTAATCGGGTACTGCATAGTCATCTCTGTTTAGGGTGATAAACGTTCATTATCGCAGATTTCGCTGCTCAGGTCTTGTCCTGCGCTGCGATCGCTTTTTTACCCCTCCGTCAATATCCGTGTCGGGAATAATATTATTGATTAAAAAAGCAATCTTTTCTTTTGGCTTAGTTTATTAGCATGGTAAGAATTAAAATAAATAGCATTCTGACGCGCGGGGGGAAATATGTAACAGAAAATGTTATTCCTGTCATTCAGGATAAAATAAAAGGTCCAAGAACCAAAATAAAAAACCTTAAAATACAGTGATGTACAAACTGATACATGAAAGAGTGAATTATCTGGCCGATCTGCGAGTCCAATTCTATCCCCCGGTAATAATAACCTTAAACTGGTCTTAATAAAGCCCTGATCGGGCCCCTTTTTTATTTAATTGTCGTTTACTTTTGCCCGCCTAGAATCCCGCAGACCAACCATAATGAGATAGCGTTTATGACCACATTATTAATTACCGGCGTTACGGGGTTTCTGGGCGGTGCCGCGCTAGAGAAAATACTCCATCAGGAAACCCGGTTAGATCTGCTGCTGCTGGTACGTGCTGATAGCCCCGAGGCTGGCCTCGAACGGGTCAAAGAGAACATGCGTAAGTTCAACATCGCCGAGGAGAAGCTGGCGATGTTGCGCCAGCAGCATATCCTGCTGGGCGATCTCGCCTCTCCGGAGCATTTTCTTAACGATCCGCGCCTCGATCAGGTCACGCACATCCTCAACTGCGCCGCTGTCGCCTCATTTGGCAGCAACCCGCTTATCTGGAAGGTTAACGTTGAGGGCACGCTGCGCCTGGCGCAACGTATGGCGCAGGTGACGGGTCTGCAGCGCTTTCTGCACGTCGGTACGGCGATGTCATGTTCGCCTGAACCGGATTCACTGGTCGCCGAAAGCGCGGAGTTTCGGGAACGCGCTGAGCACCTGGTGGAATATACCCACTCGAAGTCGACCATCGAGCAGCTGATGCAGCAGCAGTGCCCTACGCTACCGCTGGTAATTGCCCGCCCCTCTATCGTGGTGGGTCATACCCATCACGGCTGCCGGCCTTCCAGCAGTATTTTCTGGGTGTTCAGCATGGGGCTGATGCTGCAGAAATTCATGTGCTCCATGGAGGACCGAATTGACGTTATCCCGGTGGACTACTGCGCCGACGCCCTGTTAATGCTGCTTAACCAGCCTCTGGCTCACGGCGAGGTGGTGCATATCTCTGCTGGCGAAGAGAACAGCGTGAAGTTTGCCGAAATCGACCGGGCGATGGCTCAGGCCCTGGAGCAGGCGCCGGTGGGGGATAAGTACGCCCAGGTGAGCTATGAAACGCTGGTCAAAATGCGTCGTGAACTGAAAGGGATATTTGGGCCATGCAATGAGCGGCTGATGCTGAAAGCCATGCGCTTATACGGCGCATTCGCCACACTGAACGTGCGCTTTAGTAACGACAAGCTGCTGAGCATGGGGATGCCAAAACCGCCGCGCTTTACCGATTACATCGACCGCTGCGTGGAAACCACCCGCGGGTTGTCGATCCCTCAGCAAATGGCCGTCGACTTTAAATAATGGCCGCAGGCGTAAAAAAAATGCCAGCCCGAAGGCTGGCATGATTATTTCACAAGGACAGGATTAAGCCTGACCTTTGATCTCTTTACGACCGTTGAACGGCGCTTGCTCACCCAGCGCTTCTTCGATACGAATCAGCTGGTTGTATTTAGCAACGCGGTCAGAACGGCTCATAGAACCAGTTTTGATCTGGCCTGCAGCAGTACCAACAGCCAGGTCGGCAATGGTAGCGTCTTCAGTTTCGCCAGAACGGTGAGAGATAACAGCGGTGTAGCCAGCGTCTTTCGCCATCTTGATAGCAGCCAGAGTTTCGGTCAGAGAACCGATCTGGTTGAACTTGATCAGGATGGAGTTAGCGATGCCTTTTTCGATGCCTTCTTTCAGGATCTTGGTGTTGGTTACGAACAGGTCGTCACCAACCAGCTGGATTTTGTCGCCCAGTACTTTGGTCTGGTAAGCGAAACCTTCCCAGTCAGATTCGTCCAGACCATCTTCGATGGAGACGATCGGGTACTGTTTGGTCAGCTCTTCCAGGAAGTGAGTGAACTCTTCAGAGGTGAACGCTTTGTTGCCTTCGCCAGCCAGAACGTATTTACCGTCTTTGTAGAATTCAGACGCCGCGCAGTCCATCGCCAGGGTGATGTCTTTGCCCAGCTCGTAGCCTGCAGCTTTAACCGCTTCAGCGATAACAGCCAGCGCTTCGGCGTTGGAACCCAGGTTCGGCGCGTAGCCGCCTTCGTCACCAACGGCAGTGTTCATGCCTTTGGACTTCAGCACTTTCGCCAGGTGATGGAACACTTCAGAACCCATGCGTACTGCTTCTTTCAGGGTCGGCGCGCCAACCGGCTGAATCATGAATTCCTGGATGTCGACGTTGTTGTCAGCGTGCTCACCGCCGTTGATGATGTTCATCATCGGAACCGGCATGGAGTATTTGCCCGGAGTGCCGTTCAGTTCAGCGATGTGCGCGTACAGCGGCAGGCCTTTGGACGCAGCAGCTGCTTTGGCGTTCGCCAGAGAAACGGCCAGGATAGCGTTCGCACCGAAGTTAGATTTGTTTTCAGTACCGTCCAGGTCGATCATGATCTTGTCGATGCCAGCCTGATCTTTAGCATCTTTGCCCAGGATTGCCTGAGCGATCGGGCCGTTTACCGCAGCAACAGCTTTGGTTACGCCTTTACCCAGGAAACGGGATTTGTCGCCATCGCGCAGTTCCAGCGCTTCGCGGGAACCAGTAGAAGCACCTGACGGAGCAGCTGCCATACCGACGAAACCACCTTCCAGGTGTACTTCGGCTTCAACAGTCGGGTTACCACGGGAGTCGATGATTTCACGACCGATGACTTTAACGATTTTGGACATTAGGTTTTCCTCAGTACAAGTTAAACTAAAACTCCAGACAAACAATGCACCCGGATGGGTGCATTGCCGTTCAAACTCTTTTTACTTCGCCTGGCGTTTCTGGTACTCGCTCGCGGCTTTCACAAAGCCGGCAAACAGCGGGTGTCCATCACGCGGCGTCGAAGTAAACTCCGGGTGGAACTGGCAGGCCACAAACCACGGATGGTTCGGCACTTCGATGATCTCGACCAACTGATCATCCCCGGAACGGCCCGCAACGCGCAGACCGGCAGCTTCAATCGGTTTCAACAACATGTTGTTGACTTCGTAGCGGTGACGATGACGCTCGGTGATGGTCGGCTCGCCGTAAAGCTGGCGTACCAGAGAATCATCACTCAGCTGGCACTGCTGCGCGCCCAGGCGCATGGTGCCGCCCAGATCGCTCTTCTCAGAGCGGACTTCAACGTTGCCATCTTCGTCACGCCATTCGGTAATCAGGGCCACGACCGGGTATTTACAGTCTGGCACAAATTCCGTCGAGTTGGCGTTTTCCATACCCGCTACGTTACGCGCGAACTCAATCAGCGCAACCTGCATACCCAGGCAGATGCCCAGATAAGGAATATTGTTTTCACGCGCATAGCGCGCGGTGGCGATCTTGCCTTCAACGCCGCGGTAGCCGAAGCCGCCCGGGATCAGGATAGCGTCTAAATCCTTGAGGATTTCGACGCCGCGCGTTTCCACATCCTGCGAATCGATCAGCTTGATGTTGACGGTAACGCGATTTTTCAGACCGCCGTGTTTCAGCGCTTCAATCACCGACTTGTAGGCATCCGGCAGTTCAATGTACTTACCGACCATACCGATGGTGACTTCGCCTGCCGGATTAGCTTCTTCATAGATTACCTGTTCCCATTCGGCCAGGTTTGCTTCCGGACAAGTTAAGCTGAATCGTTTACAAATATAATCGTCCAGCCCCTGAGATTTCAACAGGCCCGGAATTTTATAAATGGAATCGACATCTTTCAGAGAAATCACAGCCTTTTCCGGAACGTTACAGAACAAAGCAATTTTGGCTCGTTCGTTGGCCGGAACCGCGCGATCGGAGCGGCAGATCAGAATATCAGGCTGAATACCGATGGAGAGCAGCTCTTTCACGGAGTGCTGGGTCGGCTTGGTTTTGACTTCGCCCGCGGCGGCCATGTACGGCACCAGAGTCAGGTGCATGAACAGGGTATGCTCGCGGCCGATCTCTACCGCCATCTGACGAATCGCTTCGAGGAACGGCAGGGATTCGATATCGCCTACGGTACCGCCGATTTCCACCAGCACGACGTCATGGCCTTCGCCGCCCGCCAGTACGCGCTCTTTGATAGCGTTGGTGATGTGCGGGATAACCTGAACGGTCGCGCCCAGGTAGTCGCCACGGCGCTCTTTGCGCAGCACGTCGGAGTAGATACGGCCGGTGGTGAAGTTATTGCGGCGCGTCATCTTGGTGCGGATAAAACGCTCATAGTGGCCCAGGTCCAGATCGGTTTCTGCGCCGTCTTCAGTAACGAACACTTCCCCATGCTGGATTGGGCTCATGGTGCCCGGATCGACGTTGATATACGGATCCAGTTTCATGATGGTCACGTTGAGACCACGGGCTTCAAGAATGGCTGCCAGGGAGGCTGCGGCAATGCCTTTACCCAGAGAGGATACGACCCCGCCGGTCACAAAAATATAGTTCGTTGTCATGCTGAACCTGAGAAGTTAGGGTAAAACGATGGAATAACCAGGACGGGAAAGTAGTATACCCGAACATGCGTGACGCCACAAACTTTCATTCTTCCCCTCCCCTTCGTTCTTCAAGTTGCACCTGTGTTGCGACTCGAACAACTCGAAGAGGCAGGCTACATGGTGTTTCAACGACATAACGGAAAGAGAAAATAGACGCTTTTGGCGAAATGTTTTTGACGTAAATCAAGCGCTTGTTATTTATAAAATCACACAAATCGCGCTTGATCACGAAAATCCGTTAGAGATCAGTTTCCTGGCGTTTTACTTCCTGCCACACTTCTTCCATGGTATCGAGGTCGACGCCGGTCATTTCCAGGCCTCGGGCGGCGACAATACGCTCGACCTCGCGGAAACGACGCTCAAATTTGAGGTTTGCTTTCTGCAGCGCCACCTCGGCTTTGACGCCCAAATGACGGGATAAATTCACCGTGGCAAACAGCAGATCGCCCACTTCCTCTTCCAGTTTTGCTTCATCCACCACCGCCTGCTGCGCTTCATGCATCACTTCATCAATTTCTTCATGCACTTTGTCGAGCACCGGGCCCAGCGAGGTCCAGTCGAAACCCACTGCCGAGCAGCGGCGCTGGATTTTATGCGCGCGCATCAGCGCCGGCAGGCTATGGGGAATATCGTCCAGTGCCGAATGCTGGGCTTTTTCCGCCCGCTCCGCGCTTTTGATTTGCTCCCAGCGAGCCAGGACTTCCGTGCTATTGCCCGCCGATGCCTCGCCGAAGATATGCGGGTGGCGACGCTCCAGCTTGTCGCTGATGGCGGCGCAGATATCGTCAAAGTTAAAGCGTCCCTCTTCCTGCGCCATTTGCGCATAGAACACCACCTGGAACAGCAGATCGCCCAGCTCACCGCGCAGATCGTCAAAATCTTCCCGCTGGATAGCATCGAGGACCTCATAGGTCTCCTCAAGGGTATAAGGGGCGATGGTGGCAAAGGTCTGCTCTTTATCCCACGGGCAGCCGTTTTCCGGGTCGCGCAGGCGGCGCATGATGCCGAGCAAGCGGTCAATTTGAGTCATGTGACAATCCTGGAAATTTAAAAAATAGTCGGCCGGATAAGGCGTTTAGACCTGATCCGACGTTGCGAAATTGCCGGATGGCGGCTTCGCCTTATCCGGCCTACAGACGAATTAACCGCCGTGCAGACGGCGCGCGTCGATCACATCCGGCACCTGGTTGAGCTTACCGAGCACCCGGCCCAGCACCTGCAGGTTGTAAATCTCGATGGTCATATCGATGGTTGCCAGCTGCTGACGGGTATCGCTGCGGCTGGCGACGCCCAGCACGTTCACCTTCTCATTGGCGAGGATGGTAGTGATATCGCGCAGTAAACCGCTGCGATCGTTCGCCTCCACCCTGACCACCAGCGAGTAGCCCGCCGAGTAGCTTTCGCCCCATACCGCATCGACGATGCGCTCCGGGGCATGCGACTGCAGTTCTGCCAGCTGATCGCAGTCCGCGCGATGCACGGAGATCCCGCGCCCCTGGGTGATAAAGCCGACGATCTCGTCGCCCGGGATTGGCTGGCAGCAGCGGGCAATATGGTGCATCAGGTTGCCTACCCCTTCCACCACTACCCGGCCATTGTCCTTGGTGCGATTTTGCGGAGTGTAGGTTTTCTGCTGCAGTTGCTTCAGCGCGGCCGCATCCTGCTCGGCGGCGCTAGGTTTATTGAACTGCGCCTGCAGGAAGTTGACCATCTGGTTGAGACGGATATCGCCACCGCCGATGGCGGCCAGCAGTTCATCGAGCTCGTTGAAGTTATAGCGCGGCAGCAGGTGCTTTTCCGCATCCTTCAGGCTGATGCCCAAATGCTCCAGCTCGTCGTCGAGGATCTGCCGACCGGCGAGAATGTTCTTGTCGCGATCCTGCTTACGGAACCAGGCGTGGATCTTCGAACGTCCGCGGCTGGTGGTCACATAGCCGAGGTTAGGGTTCAGCCAG
>OGXT01002298.1_pt1 | contig 15492 bp, 14 predicted proteins | sample 1576361 | NCBI WGS metagenome assembly OGXT01 (sample SAMEA3541514, study PRJEB24748) | human gut metagenome | biome: human gut; feature: human-associated habitat; material: faeces | place: China | collected 2012 | reverse complement strand
GAAAACAACGAAACAACATTCAGACCTAAGATCGTTGCGTTCTGCTGTAACTGGTGCAGTTATGCAGGCGCTGATCTGGCAGGAAGCAGCAGACTTTCCTATCCGGCAGATGTAAAGATCATTCGAGTACCATGTTCCTGCCGTGTCAATCCAATGTTCATCCTCCGTGCTTTTGAGAAAGGTGCTGACGGTGTGATCATGTGTGGATGTCATCCTGGAGACTGTCATTACAGCACAGGTAACTACTATGCAAGAAGACGTATGACGCTTCTTTTCTCCATGCTTGACTACATCGGTGTGGAAAACGGAAGAACACGAGTAGAATGGGTTTCCGCTGCTGAAGGTGTGAAATTCTCCCAGACTATGAATGAATTTGTGGAAAAAATCCATTCTCTGGGTAAAAACGTCAGATTGGAGGATTTAAGATGCAGGAACTGATCGCTCGTGCAAAAGAACTGCTGGCTGATGGAACCGTAGTACGTGTTCTTGGCTGGAAAGCCGGAGACCTGCCTTACAATCCGGAAGCAGCATATTTCGAAACTGCAGAAAGCCTGGACGAATTTGTCTATAATGGTTTCTGCGGACAGAACTTAAGTAAAATGATGATCGAGGCTTCCAAATTAGAGGGAAAAACCCTTGTCTGTCTGAAGCCTTGTGATACCTACAGCTTCAACCAGCTGATCAAGGAACACCGTGTAGACCGTGAAAAAGCCTACATTATCGGTGTTGGCTGTAAAGGCAAGCTGGATGTGGAGAAGCTTCGTAAAATGGGCATCAAGGGAATCCAGAGCATTTCCGGCGCTGAGCTTACCGATGATTGTGAAGAACTTAACGTTTCCACAATCTACGGAGACAAGACAGTAGCTTACAAAGATGCTATGTTGGAGCGCTGCCATGTATGCAAAGGAAAAGAGCACATGATCTACGACGAGATCATCGGCGAATCCAAGGATACAAAGGATGCAGACCGTTTTGCAGAGGTGGAGAAAATTGAGAAGATGAGCCCGGAAGAGCGCTTCGCATTTTTCCAGAAGGAGCTGAGCAAATGTATCCGCTGCAATGCCTGCCGTAATGTCTGTCCTGCATGCAGCTGCCGTAAATGTGTATTCGACAGCAATAAGTTTGACAGTGCGCAGAAAGCAAACGTGGACTCTTTCGAAGAGAAGATGTTCCATATCATCCGTGCATTCCATGTAGCAGGCAGATGTACAGACTGTGGAGAATGCTCCAGAGTATGTCCGCAGCACATTCCGCTCCATCTGCTGAACCGGAAGTTCATCAAGGATATCGACACCTATTACGGCGAATATCAGGCAGGTGCAGAGGCAGGCAGCCGTGCGCCGCTGGTGAACTTCACCAAGGAAGACTGCGAGCCGAATGTGGTTTATAAAGGAGGCAGCAAATAATGAAAAAAGTATCTCGAGAAAATCTGGACGCTTTGTTCGCTGCCATCGCAGAAGCAAAGAAACTCTATCTGCCGGTTGCTGACAGCACCGATGAAAAGCGCAGTGCAAAGTACACCGTATGGACACCGAAGACTGCCGCTGCTGTAATACCTGTTGTTGAATCAGATTCCTGAAGCTCGATATCCGCACCACTGTTCACTGCCTTATATGCCTCTGTTAATTTCTCCATAACAGGAGTTACAGATGATGATCCGGCAATTACTATTTTACCGGTTGCTCCTGAAGACTTAAATGCTCCTGAATTTGCAATCTCGATGTAACCATTACTTGATACGATCTTCTGTCCGTCTTCACTCATAATATAGTTGATAAAATCTTGTGCTACATCACTTACCTGACCCTTTGTTACAATGTTGAATGGTCTTGATAATGTGTATGTACCGTTGTTGATATTATCTGCTGTTGCTTCAACGCCGCCGATCTTAACTGTCTTTACTGTATCATTTAATGCTCCAAGTGAGATATAACCGATCGAATAATCGTCTCCTGCAACGGTTGTGAGAACTACTTCTGTACTGTTTGCTGTAATCGCACTCGTAGTTGTCTTATCAATTTTATTTCCATCTGCATCCTTTTCTTCTACACCGGTCAGTTCCACAAATGCTCCTCTTGTACCTGAGCCTTCCTCTCTGGATACAACTGAGATCTCCTGTGATGTATCAAAACTTCCGCTCTTGGAATCTGAACCACCTTTACTTCCACATCCTGCAAGGCATCCTGCCGCAAGTGCTACACTTAATGTTACCGCTAAAATCTTATTTCCTTTTTTCATTTTAATTTTCCTCCAGTTGACTCTCTGGACTCAGAATCGTTCATCTTTCTGATCCATTCAAAATTATGTAAATTGCGAAACCGAATCGCGCGCCCTTTTCCGGATCGCAGGATTATCATACGGCATCTATGTAAAATACATCACCATCCCAAAGTAAAGGAAAAGTAAAAACTTTGTGTAAACGGAAGAAATGTAAAATTATGAAGAAAAGCACTTTATGAGTTTCTATGGAAAATAAAAAATATTCATGTTACTATGAACAGCAGATACAATTTCGTTTTACGAAAGGATAAAGAAAAGAACGATATGAATATCATCGGACATGTATATACAGATTTTCAGGAAAAATTCGGAATTCCCAGACAGAGTGGTCTGGTGGATGAACTGACCGGAACGGTCGTTTTTCTGCCGGAATACAGGCAGCCGGAAGCCTTCCGGGGGCTGGAGGATTTCTCCCATATCTGGATCCTGTGGGAATTCCATAAAGCCAAACGGGAGAACTGGAGTGCAACAGTAAAGCCGCCAAAACTTGGCGGCAATAAAAGAATGGGCGTATTCGCGACCAGATCGCCGTTCCGCCCAAATAATATAGGTCTGTCTTCTGTAAAATTGACAGGAATTGAATATACCGATGACTATGGTCCGATCCTGCATATCTCCGGTGTCGATCTTTTAAATGGTACTCCTGTATATGATATCAAACCTTATATTCCATATACGGACTGCCACCTGGATGCCACCGGCGGTTTTACCGAACACATTCATACGGAAAAACTGGATGTCATCTTTCCGCCGGAGCTTCTGGCAATGATCCCGGAAGCCAAGCGTCCTGCCTTGATCGGCATTCTTGCAGAAGATCCGCGTCCCGGCTACCAGCACGATCCCGACCGCAGATATGGCGTCGCCTTCGCAGGCTTCGACGTGCGTTTCCACATCAACGGCAACGTCCTCACAGTGTGTGAGGTGGTGGCTGTACAGTGACATTTTCAGATGGAGCATACCTATTATTCCGCAAGACACTCTCGTTCTATCCTCATGTAGCAGTACATAAGGTAGCAAAATACGCTACCTAAGTACTGACATTCGGACAGGCTTGCTTCATAATAGTATGCCCCATCTGAAAATTGATACTGGATAGCCACACACAGCTTCGTATAATCATAAATGCCTGTATATATATTTTATGCAGCAGACCTATCCGGAATGTCGGTCCTTAACGAATCACCGTAAGGTGAGGAGTTTAGTACCGCTACGTGATAACTGAGACCTTAGCGAGGTTTTGCCGAGGTTAGTTCGAAGTTATACAGAGTAGGATAGAACGAAAATGTTCTGCGGAATAAAGATATATATACAGGCAATGCGAAGCGTACGACTCTAGTGCTCGTGTTCCGGTACAACGGCGAAGAATATGAGGTCTTCGCTGCCTTCATTTGACAGGCTGTGGGTTGCTCCCTGCGGACAATAATGGCAGTCGCCCGGATACAGCTTCTCTTTGGTGTCCTCATACTCCATCGTTCCAACACCGGAAAGTACGTAAATGATTTCACTGTTTGTCTCATGCGTATGTGTTCCGATCGATGAACCAGGCACAAGTCTGCCCTTCATGATCTTGTTATTCATATCCTGAAACATATGCACATGGAATGTTCCTTCTCCCCCTTTAAAATTCTCGATCGCTGATTCTGCGATTGTATCAAACGATATCTTCATATGATTCCTCCTTATATGGTTCCTTATATTAATATCCGCACACTCTTTATTCGATACTTTCAATCAATCTTCTGACTGCTTCTTCTATATGCTCCGGCATGATACCGGAATAATTAATGACCAGTGTATGATATCTGGCATTTTCGGTATTTCTGTAATACTGGCTAAGAAATGAAATATGGATATCTCTTGCTTCTGCATTATTCCGCAGCCGCTCATCACTGTAATTTGTATCAATCTCCAATAGGAAATGCAGTCCTGAATTCTCTTCGCGTATACGAATCTTATCCGGATTCATATATTTTTTAATGCATGCAAGCACCAGATCCCGCTGTTCTCTGTAATAATTACGCATGCGGTTGATGTGTTTTTCCAGACAACCATCGGTGATAAATCTTGCAAGTGTATATTGCTCGATATTTGACACCGTACAAGCATAAAAGCTGAGCATCTCATCATATCGCCGCATCAAACTCTCCGGAAGAACCATATAACTGATACGGATCGTAGAGGAAAGGCTCTTGGAAAATGTGTTGATATAGATGACCTTTTCGCCCACATCGATACTTTCAAGTGTAGGTACCGGCTTGCCAACCAGTCGAAATTCACTGTCATATTCATCTTCGATGATATAGCGGTTGTCCTTTCTGGATGCCCAAGATAACAATTCATATCTCCTGCTGACAGGTGTTACCAGTCCGGTCGGAAAATGATGCGCTGGCGAAATATGAAGTACATCTGCGCCGGATTCTTCCAGAGCCTCCATATTGATCCCATTTTCATCCATTGCCACAAATTTGCAGCATACATTCTGTGCCTGATAGATCCTCGATATCTTCTGATACCCCGGATCTTCGACCGCATAACATTTGTCATAGCCAAGCAGCTGAATGATAAGACCATAGAGATATTCTGTTCCGGCTCCTATGATAACCTGCTCCGGCTTCACATCCATACCACGGAACTGATACAGATAGCCTGCTACCGCGCTTCGCAGCTCATAGACACCCTTGGACGGTGATCTGGACATCAGCTCTTTGCTGTTTTCCGCCATCACTTCTTTTAAAAGCTTTGACCAGATGCTGAATGGAAACGCATCCTCTACCGTTGAGTTACTGGCAAAATCCGCAAAATATGTTTTCTTTTCTTCCGGCTTTTCAAATTGCTTCGCCGGTCGCTCCGGCAACGGCTTCATCAGATCTGCCGAAATGTCCGTAACATAATAACCGCTTTTCGGAATCGAATAAATATATCCTTCGGCAACCAACTGACTGTATGCATTTTCCACGGTGATCGTGCTGACATTCAGATTTTTTGCAAGCAGACGCTTCGATGGCAAACGTTCCCCTGCTACAAGCTTCTTAGACAAAATATCTGTTTTGATCTGCTTGTACAGATATTCATATAACGTATCTGTTCCTCGATTTTCCAGTGCATATGTCAGCATAGCAAACCGCCCTTCACATTATTCCTGCCGGCATCACAACCCACCTTGCGATACCATAGTTATAAAATATTATATGTGGGAAGAAAGCATTATGCAAGTTTTTTACATTCTATAGATAGACAAAAACTCTATGGCATCCCGCCCTGCGCCTGTCCTTATAGAAATGCCGTGCTGCGTTTTCTACTCACTGCACATGTTAAATTCGTAAATACTCCTGTGCTAACTCGCCTTCGGCTCAAACAAGCACTCGTATTTACTAACAATGTGCAGTTCATAACGAAATCCTCGCAATGGCATTTCTATAAAGACAGGCGCAGGGCAGGATATCACATAGTTCTTATATATGGACAATAAAAAACGGTATTTATTATCGTACAGTCAACCTGCTCAATAATAAATACCGTTATCTTATTGTTTACTTTTATTGTCCTTATTTGATCATGTCTAAGAACATCTGATGAATACGGGTATCATCGGAAAGCTCCGGATGGAATGCCAGTGCGATCTGGTTCTGATATTTTACCGCTACAATGTGACCATCTACCTCGGCTAATACCTCAACACCCGGCTTTACACTCTCGATATATGGTGCACGGATAAATTCCATCGGATATACTCCAAGACCTTTGATCTCGCCATCATAATGAAAGCTTCCAAGCTGTCTGCCATATGCATTTCTCTTTACGCAGACCGGAAGGGTCGCAAAATGACGTTTATCATCATTGGACAGTTCTTCTGCAAGAAGGATCAGTCCCGCACAGGTTGCAAGAACCGGCATGCCCTGTTCGATCTTTTCTTTTAATGCATCATACATATCAAGCTCTTTTAACAGCTTACCCTGAACAGTGCTTTCGCCACCCGGCAAAACGATACCGTCAAAATCCTGTTCCAGATCACTTTTCTGTCTGAGTTCTATTGTTTCTGCTCCAAGGCTCTCTAACATTTTCTCGTGTTCGATAAATGCGCCCTGAACCGCTAATACTGCTATCTTCATCGTGTCTGTTCATCCTTTCGCTTATGTCGATCATCCATCATTACGATATCCGCATCTATTTGTCTGTCTGATATTTTACTTACCACGCTCAGCCATAAGGAGTTCGATCTCGCTCTCATTGATACCAACCATAGCTTCACCAAGATCCTCTGATAATTCAGCGATCAGTTTTGCATCTGTGAAGTTTGTAACAGCCTTAACGATGGCATTTGCACGCTTCTCCGGATTTCCTGACTTGAAGATACCGGATCCAACGAATACACCTTCAGCACCAAGCTGCATCATAAGGGCTGCATCTGCCGGTGTAGCAACACCGCCTGCCGCGAAGTTTACAACCGGAAGGCGCTTGTGCTCGTGTACATATAATACCAGATCATATGGCACCTGAAGAACCTTTGCTGCATCATATAATTCATCCTCACGCATAGAAGAGATACGTGCGATCTCGCTGTTCATCATTCTCATATGTCTTACAGCCTGAACAACATCACCTGTACCAGGTTCGCCCTTTGTACGGATCATGGATGCACCTTCATTGATTCTACGAAGTGCCTCGCCGAGATCCTTAGCACCACATACAAATGGTACTTTGAACTTTGTCTTGTCAATATGATATACATCATCAGCAGGTGAAAGAACTTCACTCTCATCGATGTAATCGATCTCGATTGCTTCAAGAAGCTGAGCTTCTACAAAATGTCCGATACGGCACTTTGCCATAACAGGAATAGATACTGCATCCTGAATACCCTTGATCATCTTAGGATCACTCATTCTGGATACACCACCTGCCGCTCTGATATCAGCAGGAATACGCTCCAGCGCCATAACTGCACATGCACCTGCTGCCTCAGCAATCTTTGCCTGTTCCGGTGTTGTTACATCCATGATAACGCCACCCTTTAACATCTGTGCCAATTCTTTGTTTAATTCATACTGTCTGTTTGCCATAATCGTAACTCCTTTTTCATTTGATGTGTGTATTTATCTGTAACATATTCATCCTTGAATATCACTACTCAAAATCACGAACAGATTCACTACAAACCTGCTAGGATTTATTATAAATTCATCTGACCATATTGAAATATTCAATTGCAAACTTTTTCTTATGTCCAAACTGACCATATCAATATGTCACATATGCAAATACCAGATATCAGATTATGTAAACTGACCTCTCGGGCAGATCACCGTATTGTATAATAAACAAAATAGCAGGAAAATGTTGCGAAAACGCCTGCGTTTCGCATTTTTCCTGCTATTTATCTTTAGCTCCTCCAACCACCAGAATAATATATAATAAAGCACGACCATATCGTATGATAAAACCATAACGGAAGCGACCGAGTTTCGATGTTTTTATGCCGGGATGGAGGACACAACGATTTTATCGTGTCCGAAATCCCGTGCATATAAAAACCAATCGAAACAAGGGTAGCTCCGTGTATTTTACATACGATACGGTCGTGCTTTCAGCTATATATTATTCGTCAGTCTTAGCCAAGGCGCAGCATCGCATCGATGCTCTTTCTGGCTTTCTGCATTGTCTCCTCTGTAAGGGTAATGCTCTCGCCCTCACCATTTACCACGCAGTTATAAACATCACCAAGTGTCGTCATCTTCATGTTGTGGCATACACAATCCTTAGACAATGCATAGAAACGCTTCTCCGGGTGTGCAAGCTGAAGGTGTGACACGATACTGTTCTCCGTACCGATAATGAATTCTTTTGCATCACTCTTTGCTGCATAATCCATAATTCCGGTTGTACTTCCGGCATAGTCTGCAAGCTCCGTTACTTCCTTTAAACATTCCGGATGTACCAGAAGTAATGCATTTGGATGAGCTGCTTTTGCTTTCTCTACATCTTTTACGGTTACTCTGACATGTGTCGGACAGCCGCCCGACACCAGCTTAATATTCTTTTCCGGTACCTGCTTCTTTACCCATGAACCGAGATTGCAGTCAGGAATAAATAAGATATCCTTTTCCGGCATATTCTTCACGATCTTTACTGCCGAAGAAGATGTAACACAGACATCACTCAACGTCTTTACTTCTGTTGTCGTATTGACATAAGCTACGACTGTATAGCCCGGATTCTTCTCTCGAAGTGCTGCTAACAGATCATAGTCGATCTGGTCTGCCATCGGGCATCCGGCATCCGGCTCCGGCAGATATACGGTCTTTTCCGGTGATAACAGCTTCACTGTCTCTGCCATAAAGCGCACGCCACACATGATCATAGTCTTTTGAGGTGCTTCCGCTGCTCTCTGTGCAAGGCCAAAGGAATCTCCTACATAGTCAGCCACTTCCCAGATATCGTGGCTTTGGTAGGCATGTGCAAGGATACAAATATCCTTTTCCTTCTTTATTCTCATTATTTCATCCTGCATCTCTTTTATATTCATGACAATTTTCTCCTTTATCTGTTATGTTTTCATTTTTTGTTAAAGAATGCACAGTAAGTATACTGCATATTGAGAAAGATTACCATCTATTCTGTTAAATATGCATATCCACCAACATTCTGGCACGGTTATAAACATTCAACTTTGAAGAACCGGAATCTACATCAGCACTCACAATACGCCCTTCCGGAAGCTTTTGCTGAATGGAAGGATACAATCCCCTCCCACAGATATGATTTGGCATACATCCAAACGGTTGAACTGCCAATACCTTTTTGCAGTCATGCAGAATATGTCCTACCATCTCTGCACCGATCAGCCAGCCATCACCGGTTCTATATGTCCAGTTTACATAACCATCAGCCTCTTTTTTCATTATTTGAAATTCTTCCATCGAATAAAATCCATACTGCCGCATTGCTGCAATCATGGATCTCTGAAGACTTCCGAACAGTTTTAACCCAATACGATAAGCCACCTGTTCTATTTTGCTTACATCCGATAAATGCGAATCTATATAATACATCGCGTACCAGGATAATCCATTTGTATGGGATTCGCAATTATTCTTTTCGAGAAAACGGATCATATCCCAGTTTCCCAAATGACAATACTTTATATAAATCTCTCCGACTATCCCTATCCGCTGCTTTCTCTGCTTCGCCAGTTCAATTTTTGAGAAATCAGACGCAATCCTTATAAAATTCTGTTTCATTCTTGAAATTGTCAGATGTTTTCCTTCCCGAAGATCATATGCAAGAATCCTGATCCATTTCTTCCATTTCTTTTGTGCCTCACCTTTATGCACTTCATTTGGTCTGACCTGATTTAGTAAAAGCATCAGAATATCACCATAAAACAATCCAAATAACGCACGCCAAACCATATCAGGTTCCAGCTTCATCTGCTCCCCCTTCTCCAATCCCTGAATGTTTAACGACAATACCTGAGTTTGCGGAAATCCTGCTTTCCGAACAGCCGCCTTTAACACATGCAGATAATTTGAACCACGACATGCATCTCCGGCAGTCGGCATTAATAATTTTGTACGGTTCAGATCATATTTCCCTGATTGAAGAGCTGCTATCATCTGTCCTGCATTTAAGATGATCGGATAACACATATCGTTATTGACATATTTTAATCCAATATCCGTTATATCCTTTTCATTTTTTAAAATCACCGGATGATAATTTTTTGAATAAAACGCATATTTTAACAATGGAAAATGTGCATCTAACATTGCTGGAATCAACAGGATACATTTCTCCCGATCCGCATTTTCTCTGATCTTATACATATCTCCCTATCCCTCATTTTCTAAAATGCAGATATATGCTTTCTCACTATCTGCAATGCCTCATATACCTGATCTGAGAGTACCACATTTTGCCATACTTTTTCAATACAAACAACTTGAGAAAGCATTTAATTTATTGACTTTATGACCGCGATATGTCACAATTTGTATCGATGAAGAAAGAGCCATAATTCTATGGAAAAATATAAATCAGAAAGGTTGAAATATTATGAATAAAGCTCTTGTATTATTGTTTTTATTTTTTGTCGGAAGTCTGATCGGTTGGGTGATCGAGCTGTTTTTCCGCAGATTCTGCTCACCAAATGGACGTACTACCAAGAAATGGGTGAATCCCGGTTTTCTGGTCGGTCCCTATCTTCCATTATATGGTTCCGGATTATGTATCCTGTATCTTCTGGCATCGATCAATCTCTCATTTTTAGATGAGCATCCGATCATTGAAAAGATCGTATTATTTGTATTTATGGCGATTGCCATGACGGTCATCGAATATATCACCGGTCTGATCTTTATCAAAGGAATGAACGTAAAACTCTGGGACTATACTGACCGCTGGGGAAATATCCAGGGTATCATCTGTCCTTTGTTTTCATTTTTCTGGGCAGTCCTTGGAGCGATCTACTACCTGCTGATTCATCCACATGTACTCTCAGCACTTGACTGGTTATCCAGAAACCTTGCATTTTCCTTCTTCATTGGATTCTTCTATGGCGTATTCCTGATCGATATCGTTTACTCCTTCAACCTGATCGTCAAGATCCGTCAGCTGGCTGCTGAATACGAGATCGTCGTTAAGATCGATGAACTCAAACAGCATCTGCTGGAAGAAACCGAGCTCCGCAAGGAAAAATCTCATTTCTTCCTTGCTATGAAAAATGCCCGACCGCTCCGTGAGATATTTGAGGATTCATTAGAGAAATATTCTATTAAGAAGATTCTGAAAGAAAAGAAGAAGAAATAATATATTGATTTTATCTAAAAAATATGCGCGCCGGCTTATCACTATATCTTTATTGCGCAGAACACTCTCGTTCTATTTTCACGTAGCGGTACTAAACTCGTCACCTATTGGTGACTCGTTAAGGACCGACGTTCAAATAGGTCTGCTCCATAAAATATAGTGATAAGCCGGCGCACATATTTTTAATGCTACTAAAATTGTTTTATGCTTCTTTCTTCGCCCCTACTGGGATCTGTGCGAAGATAATCGCAATAAAAATCAACAGGCAGCCAAGAAGCTGGCGGGCGGTCAACACCTCACCAAGGATCACCCAGCCGGCAAGTACTGAAAATACAGATTCCAGACTCATGATCATAGATGCCAGCGTCGGATTCAGTCCATTCTGTGCAATAATCTGCAAGGTATAAGCAACACCGCTCGACATCACACCGGCATACAGAATTGCAACCCATGCATCCCATGACTGTAACTGTAGAAGCCATGCTGCTATTCCTGCTGCCGAATGTCCCATCTCTGAAAAGAACATCGGGAATGCACTGAGTACCCCGGCAACCAGGAACTGGATACAGGACATCCGTACGCCATCTACCAATGGTGAAAAATGATCGATCACCAGAATATGTATAGCAAACAAAAATGCACAGAGCAATACAAAGAGATCACTGTTCTGAAATGATAACGAACCCGCTGTCATACATAAGAGATAAAGTCCAACGATCGTGATCACCATTCCAAGCCAGATATTCCAACCACATTTTTTCTTTAAAAACAAACCAAGGATCGGAACCAGCAGAATATAGCAGGCTGTCAGGAAACCGGCCTTTCCTGCCGGAGTACCATAATACAGACCAAGCTGCTGTGCCGAGCTTGCAAAGAACAATGCCATTCCGCAGCACAGTCCACCGATCCATAACTTTCTCCGTTCTGCGGCTGTCTTTGGCTTTTTATTATTTGGATTAATTTTATCAAGCAACCTGATCACCGGAAGCAGCACTACACTTCCAACCAGACTTCGTATACAATTAAAAGAAAATGGTCCAAGTGCCTGTCCGCCTTTACTCTGTGCCACAAAGGCGGTCCCCCAGATAAATGCCGTAAGAACTAACAGGAGTGAATTTCTGATTTGTCTGCTTATCATTTGTATTCCCTTTTCCTATCTTGTTTATTGTCAAATAGTTACATTATTCCTTTGTTTCATTTTCTGTACAGATATTTTTCCTGTCATATGCATCCAGAAAATGATGCTTCTCTCCATGCTGCTTCCATGCAACAACCGTATCGAGATTTACATTTTCCACACTCTTAAAAATATTTCCCTCAACATATGGGTTCACCTGCTTTAACGTCTGGATCAGTTCTTTGATCTCCACACGCTTGGAGCGGTTCTCATTGTTACAGGTTGTACAGGTATCCGTGAATTTGCATGCACACTGAATAAAATGCAGACCATTATAGTCCCTCCATGCCTTGATATCATCCTCACGCACCAGATATAACGGGCGGATCAGTTCCATCCCTTCAAAGTTCGTGCTGTGAAGCTTCGGCATCATCGTCTGAACCTGTGCTCCGTATAACATACCCATAAGGATCGTCTCGATAACATCATCATAATGATGTCCCAAAGCAATCTTGTTGCAGCCAAGCTCCTGTGCAAAATGATACAGATGTCCTCGTCTCATTCGTGCACACAGATAACATGGCGACTTCTCAACCGTAAACACAGATTCAAATATATCCGATTCAAATATCGTGATCGGGATATTCAGACTTTTTGCATTTTCTTCTATAACCTTCCGGTTCGCCTCACTGTAACCGGGATCCATAACCAGAAACTTAACTTCAAATTCAAATTTGTTATGCAGCTTCAATTCCTGAAAACATTTCGCCATCAGCATCGAATCCTTACCACCGGAAATACATACTGCGATCTTATCTCCCGGCTTCACCAGCTCATATGTGTTGATCGCCTTGGTGAACTTTGACCAAATGCTTTTCTTGAATTTCTTACGCAGGCTCAGCTCAACATCCTTCGCCTTGTTTTGCTCCTCCGGTTTGCTCATAACATCTAACAGCCATGCAGCATAACCGCCTTCCAGACTCTCCGCCTGATATCCTTTTTCTTTCAAATGCTCCGCTACATCGATGCTGACTATGCCTCTCGCACAGAAAATAACAAGCAGCTTATCCTTATCCACCTCGCTGCTTGTCTCTATTTCTTCCGCAGGAACCGCAATCGCATCCGGCACTGCCCCATGAGAGATCTCAATGGCATCCCGGATATCGATCAACCGATAACTGTCTTTATCTCGATTCTTTAATTCCGCTATTGTAATGCTCATATGCACGCTGCCTTTCTTCTTTGCACAAATCTTTTACCACTTCACCTGCAATGATCAGTCCTGCTACAGATGGTACAAACGCCACACTGCCCGGAATATCTCTCCGCTCTGTACATTTGTGCTGTGCTCCCGGAGGGCAGATACACTGTGTTCTGCAGCTGATCGACATATCCTCAAGTGGTCTTACCGGCTGTTCTTCCGAATATACAACCTTTAACTTTTTCACGCCACGCTTCTTCAGTTCTCTGCGCATCACCTTTGCCAGCGGACATACCTTTGTCTTATAAATATCTGCAACCTGAAACATACTGCCATCCAGCTTGTTTCCTGCGCCCATACTGCTGATGATCGGCACTCCTTTTTTCTGTGACTGGAGCACCAGCTCAATCTTAGCCGTAACCGTATCTACTGCATCTACAACATAATCATAGGAGTCAAATGGAAATTCATCTGCATTTTCCGGCAGGAAAAAGCATTTGTGCATCTCGACCTTAGCATCCGGATTTATGTCCAGAATCCGTTCTTTCATAACATCTGTTTTATATTTCCCCACAGACTTTCTGGTGGCAATAATCTGGCGGTTCAGGTTTGTCAGGCATACCTTATCATCGTCGATCAGATCAAAGGAACCGACACCGCTTCGTGCCAGAGCTTCGCACACATAACCGCCAACGCCTCCAACGCCGAATACCGCTACTTTTGAATTTGCCAATTTGTCCATTGCTTCTTTACCAAGCAATAATTCTGTCCGGGAAAACTGTGTTAACATGTCTATCTCTCCTAAATAACCTACTAAAACGCTAGGCAAAATTATAGGACCTGAAAAGGTTCTTTGTCAATGATTTTCTGGCGAAAAGGACCGGTATTATACCACGTCATATAATACCGGTCCTGCTTACTTATGCCTTAACTATAAAACTATTCTTTAATACTAAAATATACATGTTATCTGTTCTGCTTATGTCTTTATCCTATGATTGCCTTAATTTCAGCTTCACTTATCTCGGTTACATCCATGATCTGCTCTAAGTTGTAGCCTTTTTTATGCATTTTCAGGATAATATCAGCTCTTTCTTCAGATTTTCCTTCTAATCTTCCTTCAGACCTTCCAATGGCCTTGCCTCGTGCCTCGCCTATTTTTTCGCCTTCTGCTCTGCCAGCAGCTTTGCCAGCGATCATTCCAGCGGCTTCTCCCTTGGCATATCCCATTTCTTCTACGCCTTCACTCAGATTGCACATGATCTTCACCTCATCCCTTATACCATGTCTCTCTACCGGTATACCATACTCCTGTTTCATAAGCTTCAATTTTTGTTCTGCCGTCATTGTCTGCGATAGTAACGCTCCCAGCAATCGATGCAGTTCATATCTTTCTTCCTTAGGTGGAATCTCCCTCGCCAGTCCGATCATCACGATATTTAGAATGTCCAGATTACCTTTCCAGTCCTGTTCTCCAAGTAAATCATCCTTTACCATATGGATATGACTCAGACTATTTTCCTTCATATTCATACAGATCCAGATCGAATATACCTGTTTGATCTCATTGTAATCAGAACCTGTAAATTCCCGTTCTTTTTGGGATGAAACCAGTCTTGCCGTATAGAAAATTGCCCGATTTAAGATATGATACTTCGTCGGTTCATTTTTCTGCGCTTCCAGATTGATGATTATCTTTGCCAGTCCGTCCCGCATCCGTACATAGAAGATAATATCAAAATATATCTTTCCCTCATCGATCTCGGAACTTTCTGTATTCAGCCCGACAATCCGTTCACCGGTTCCAGCATCTACCATATCTTTGTTCGTTAATCCGGGTTCAACCGGAATCTGGCTGATATACGGTTCCCCTTCGATTAATGAAGCGACCGTATCCGCATCCATACCTTTAAATTCATCGACTACCCGTATCAGCATATGCGCCAATATGATCTTCTGTCCAAGCAGGCGCTTGGCACTGGCATCATACTGTGCTTTCTGATCGGTAGCATTGGAGGAATATACAATTTCGTTATCCATGTTCTATCTCCTTTCTTAATACTGATAGAACAGAATAACATGCATATTT
>OGXT01002294.1_pt1 | contig 15529 bp, 18 predicted proteins | sample 1576361 | NCBI WGS metagenome assembly OGXT01 (sample SAMEA3541514, study PRJEB24748) | human gut metagenome | biome: human gut; feature: human-associated habitat; material: faeces | place: China | collected 2012 | reverse complement strand
GAGCGGTCAGCGGGTCAATCTGAAAATGCTGTTCCTCATCAATCACATAACCGATAGGCAGCGTGCCGCCGTTAAACTTGCACTTCAGCGCATTTTCTTTTCTGCCGCGGATGACCTTTTCCGACAGATCTGCAGAGTAGTATTCCGCATAGCCTTCCAGCACGGATTCCAGAATGATGCCTTCCGCACCTTCCGAAATCACTTCCGTTGCGGACACCACTTTCACGCCGTTCCGCTTCAGCTGCGCTTTATACCGTGCGCTGTCATAACGGTTTCTCGCAAATCTATCCAGCTTCCAGACGATGACCATGTCAAACAGCTTCTTGCCGCTGTCCTGAATCATTTCCTGAAAATCCGGTCGGTTGTCCGTCTTTGCGGAATAGGCACGGTCAATGTAGTGGCGGAGAATCGTGATGCCGTTCTTCTCAGCAAAGGCGGTGCATTCCCGAATCTGACCTTCGATGGATTCCTCCCGCTGGCTGTCGGAGGAATAGCGGGCATAGATGACTGCCTTCATTCTGCATCACCACTTTCCAGCGTCAATGCCTGCGTCAATTCACGCAGCCTGTTTTCCAGCAAAGTCTTGTCCGGCAGGTGCAGAGTATAATCCGCAACCATGGTAGGGGACATACTTCTACTCAAGGTATATTCCACAACTGTATCATCCTTGCTGGTGCAAAGAATCAGTCCTACGCTGGGATTCTCATTGGGCTTTCTCACATCCCGGTCAAGGGCTTCCAAATAGAAGTTCAGTTGTCCCAGATGCTCCGGGCGGAATTTGTCCACCTTCAATTCGATTGCCACCAGACAGGACAGCGCACGATTGTAGAAAAGCAGATCAATGAAGAAGTCGGTGTTCCCCACCTGTATCCGATACTCCTCACCCACAAAGGTGAAGTCCTGACCAAATTCCAGAATGAAGTCCCGCAGATTTGCGACGATACTTTTACGAAGATCCTTCTCTTTGTATGGTTCTTTCACATCCAGAAACTCGAATACATAGGCATCCCGAAGGGCAACCAGTCCTCCGCTTCTGGTCAGCAGTTCTTTGTTCTTCGTATCGGACAGCATGGTTCTTTCAAAGAGCATACTGCTGATCTGCCGATCCAGTTCCCGCTTGGAGTAGTTGTTCGCCGCACAAAGCCGAAGGTAAAATTCCCTTGCTTCATCTGTCTTGCAGCCGGTCAGAATCAGCAGATTATTTGTCCACGAAATTTCTCTCACCAGTGGTGAGAGTTTTTCGTTGCCGCGGTAAGTTTCATAGAACTGCTTCATGCGCCAGATGTTCTGGGCCGAAAAGCCTTTGGAGGCTGGATAGCGATGGCGGAGAAACTCGGAAAACTCGGTGACAACGCTTTTGCCCCAGCCATCAGCCTCAACCTTCTGGCTGATGTAGGCACCGATTTCCCAATACATATTAATCAGCTCCGCATTTACTGCCCGCATAGCTCGGGTTCTGGCATTGTCGATGATCTCTAAGATTTCATCGAACTGATTACCCATGAATGTCAAATCCTGATTCATTCCTGTCACTCCTTCAACATTTCCCGAAGGGTTTCTTTCAGCCGCTCATTGATGGGAGAGCCGGGGTCAAAGCACATCTCGATGAACTTGTCCATCTCTGGATAGACCTTTTCGATTTTCATTTTCCCCTCATACAGCTTACCCTGGGGCTTGTCCGTGCGACCAAAAATGTAATCCAGCGACACATCGAAATAATCCGCATACCGAATCATTACCTCCGCCGGGACATGAGCCTCGCCGCTTTCAAAACGAGCAACCGCCGACTGCCGGGAGCCCACAATGGCTGCAATCTTCGCTTGAGACAGTTTCGCACTCTGACGCAGTTCCCGCAGCCGCACACCGATGGTATTCATAACCGTCTCCTCCTGACCTTTGTGTGACTATTATACCCTGTTTTGCATATTAAGTCAATCTAAAATTAACATAACATCATTGTTTTCATAGGGGTTCACAAACAAAACATAAGCGCCCGTGGGGTGCGCAGCTCACAAGGAACTTGTGATGCAAAGGGTTTGGGATGCTTCCCAACAAGCAGAAAACGCTCAAATCCGCCGGGGCGGAAGTGAGCGTTTTTCGCATATGGCGCGCCATAAGCATTGCTTGCCAGTTGTGGAACGGAATACATACAATGATCCTCAAATGATTGATTTATCACTTTTTCTTCTGGGGAGTTGATATCAAAAGATCCAAGAATACGAACTGGACAATTGGAGCAGCTATTGCATTAATCCAAACAGAGCCAAGCGTTGGAATAAGAGTAAAAAGCCATCCAAATACAGCACCCATAATGAGGCAAACAATACAAATCATAAGGTTATTCTTGAAGAAAAAGCCAATGGTAGTTTTACCGTTCGGATTCTTGCTGAACAAGCAAGCGATGGATAGGATTATACCAACAATCGTACCACTCCAAAATTTAACTGTGGTATCAAACGCTGAAGATTCTTTTACAAAGCCCTCAATAGAGAAACTGACAACTGAATTCTGTCTCGCCGTTTCCATATTCAATAGAATATCCTGATATTCTGCATGCAGTGAGGGGTCCTCGGAAACGGTCATACCACTAATTGAGACCAATTTTTCCAGATTGTTAATACGGGTTTCAATCCGATTGTAGAATAAAAGGTTTGCATCGATAAAGGGGAAAAGAATGAAAAGTGCAACGATAAGGGCAATAACTATTGCCCAAAAAATCCTCGCTTTCTTCCCGGTCGCTAGTTTTTCAATCCATTCAGCAATTTTGTCAGTCATGTTTTCTCTCCTTTTTTCTTAATTATACTAAAAATAGCGGAATAATCAAGTGGCAGGTATGCTAAACATTTGGGGAGCGAAGAAACCGAAATAGTAGTGGCAAGCAATGCATCTGTATGTACAAATGCGAAAAACCATCCATTCCGCTTTCGTGGAACGAATGGTTTTTCTGCTTGTTGAGGCGATGCCCCAAGCCCCGTAGAACACATTGCCGTGTTCTGGAAACGCTGGATAAATCCAGCGGCTGCGCGATTCTTTGAATCGCTTGAGACACATTCCATCTGGCTCTGTTTGCCCTAGAAATTAGGCTTGCTACTTGCAGCATGGATGCTTCCAATGTGAATGATCTCGTCTGCTGCCTGTGCCAATTCCTTGCTATGGGTCACGACAATCACACATTTCTTACCCTCGTGTGCAATGTGCTTCAACAGGTCAATCACATCCCAAGCGGTGGCTTCGTCCAGATTGCCCGTTGGTTCATCTGCCAGCAGCACCTTGGCATCGCTGGCCAGGGCGCGGGCGATGGCTACCCGTTGTTGCTGACCACCGGAAAGCTGCAGGACGCTGCGGTTCCAGTATTCCTCTCCGATCCCCATGCTGCCCAGCAGTGCTTTGGGGTCGCCCTTGCCGCCCAGCTTTACATTTTCCAACGGAGTAAGATAGTCAATCAGGTTGTAGCTCTGGAATACCAGAGAAATGTGGTGACGGCGGTGCTCTGCCAGGTCTTTCGTGGTGATGGGCTTTCCGTCATAACAAATCTCTCCCTGAATGGGTACATCAAGACCAGGGCTTCTCTTTTGGAGACACTGAAAAACGGCTGCAGTTTGTATCCTGTTGTTTGGCTGGGTGTATTGGTGCTCATGTATTTTCTCAGCCGCTTTTTGATTGGAAAGGCAGTAGAACCGGTGGAAGACACCATGAAAAGTCAGAAGGAATTCATTGCATCGGCGTCCCATGAACTGAAAGCACCATTGGCTGTGATTCAGGCTAATGCGGAAACCATGGAATCCAGCCAGAAACAGAAAATCATTCTGGATGAGTGCAGCCGGATGAGTAAGCTAGTTCAATCCATGCTTGCTCTGGCTTCCAGTGACGCGGGAAACTGGAAAATGGATATACGGGAGACTGATGTGGATACTCTGCTGATCGAAACTTGGGAGAAGTTTTCTGAAAGCGCAAGAAAGAAAAATATCCGCTTGAATCTGGACATCGAAGATCATTACCCCAAGACTCACTGCGATAAAGAGCGAATCAGCCAGGTTTTGGGGATTCTGCTGGATAACGCTATTTCCTATTCCAGCCCCGGACAGACCATTGAAATGGGAGCCAAGGTGCTGCCCCAAAAGCTTGCTTTTTTCGTCATTGACCATGGTCCTGGCATTGCAGACGCTGAGAAGGCAAAAGTGTTTGAGCGGTTCTATTCCGGCGATCCATCAAGAACGGACAAAAGTCACTTTGGACTGGGATTGAGTATTGCGCAGGAGATTGTAAGGCTGCATCATGGTACGATCCGATTAACAGACACTCCGGGCGGCGGCTGTACGTTTGAAATATGCCTGCCAATAGAAAAGCGCTTAGCCAACACGAAGCAGAAATCTACTAAGACGGCACCCATGTCATAACGTTGATCGCACTCACGCATTTAGACCCCAAAAAGTCATTGCGCCGCAACCACTTTTTTCTCAATTTTAGGAGGGGTGGTATAGGTATATTCGAAAACTGAAAATCAGGTTCTATATGCGGAGAAAGCAATTCTGTCGACATCAGATGGGCGGTTTTCAAAGGGGGAATACAACATCCTTCTCCCAATAGAATTGGAGCAAAAAATGATTGCGGCGCAACAGCTTTTTGATCCAAAATGTCGACGCCGTCTGTTAGTACATTAAGTATGAATGTTCTTGTCGCCCCATGCTTTGATATAGTCGAGGACGGGCAGGAAACTCTCGCCAAGCTCCGTCAGGGTATACTCCACCCGCGGAGGAACCTCACAAAAATCGTGACGAAGAAGGAAACCATCTGTTTCCAGCTCCCGAAGCTGTTTTGTAAGGGAACTTTCCGTAATCTCCCCAATCTGACGGCGAAGCTGTCCGAAACGCCGGACATTACATTTGCCGATATACCAAAGAAGCTCAATTTTATATTTCCCACCCAGCATTTTCTGTACGGTAGAAATTGTCCTGCAGCGATTCACAGCGGATTCTGATTTTCTCATGTTCCTCATCTCCATTCCCTATCATCATAACTGATTTCACGCTAAATTGAAAGGTACTTCAAAAAAGTACAGTACTTTAATTATTGCTGTGATTTGCTATAATGATGCCAACGAGACAGTCGTGCGCAGGTTTGCCTCGTTGCCTGCGCACAATCCTTCGAGATGAGGTATGGATTATGCATTATACAGGAACCATTTGGCGGCCTCCTTATGAGGCAGACTCGCTGTTGCTGGAGGTCACAGCAGGCTGCACGCATCATAAGTGCAAATTTTGTACGCTGTACAGCAATCTGCCCTTCAAATTCAGAATGACGCCCGTGGAAGACATTGAGCAGGATTTGCTGGAAGTTCAAACCCTGCGCACAAATCCCTTTTCAAAGATGTTAATTCGCCTTCAAGGAAAAGATACCCCTGAACCAATTCAGCGTGTTTTCTTGACTGGGGCCAATCCGTTTGTCCTGAAAACAGAAAAACTGATTGAGATCGCATCTCTCATTCACAGGTACCTGCCATCTGTCGAATCCATTGGCTGTTTTGCGCGCATTACGGATTCCGTCAATAAGACAGCTGAAGAACTTCTCCGGCTTCGACAGGCAGGCTACAACGGATTGACGATTGGCGTGGAAACCGGGGATGATACGGCTCTTGCGTTCATGCGCAAGGGGTATACTTCCCAGGATATTCTGATGCAGTGCAAACGCTTGGAGCAGGCGGGTATCGAGTATGGTTTCTTCTATCTGACCGGCATTTCCGGAAAGGGACGAGGGGAAGCCGGGGCAAAAGCCTCCACGGAGGTTTTCAATCAGCTGCATCCTTTCCTGATTGGTCCAAATATGCTGACGATCTATCCGGAATCCGATTTGTATCAGGAGATTCAGAACGGGAATTGGGAGGAGGAAGGTGAGCTTGAAAAATACCGGGAGCTTCGCACCCTCGTAGAAAACCTGAATATTTCCACATACTTTGCAGCAATGGGAGCCTCCAACGCTTTTCAGCTCAGAGGCAAACTGCCGGAAGAGAAAGAAACCCTTTTGGCGACGCTGAACAAAATTATCTCCAAAGTCAGCGAGGAAGATCTGCGGCGCTACAGGGATAATCTCCCACATCTGTAAAATGAGCCGATGAGCTGAAAGGTACCTTCAATATCGCACTTTTCCCCGTGCTATTGACACCCACTCACAATGTGATATAATACAGGAAAGCAGAATGCAGACGCTAATCAAGCCACCGGCTTGACAAGCGCCTGCATTTTCCGTTTCTTAAGAAGGGAGCCATGTCATCCGCAGCAAATCATCCGCCCGTCCACAACTGTACCTTAAAAATTTCATATTGAACCGGAGGGAACAACCAGCTTGGGCCGCAAAAAGAAGCTCATAAACAATTCCGATATTCCGCAGCACGAAATCGAGTATATCGCCCGGTGCATCCTGCCTGACATCCTCGCCTACTACGAAAGCGAAGAAGGACAGCGGGAGTTCCGGGAATGGCTGGCTCAGCGTGAGGCGGGGCAGACGGAAGGAAAGGTAGGGAAAAGCAAGTAAGTAGCCGCACAGGGTGCTGCCAGCTTGGCGGCACCTTTTCTCATGCAAAAGGTATTTCCAATCACGCATTTCTGGGGTGAAAAAGCGGCTGATAGCAAGACTTCTTGGCCACATTTTTGATTTAGGAATCCAATTACCGCCGGATGTCCAAAACAGGCGTTCTATATGCATGGATTCCCCAAATCTGTCCGCCTTTCTTTCCACGTCGTTCTTGAAAGAATGACAGATTGATAGAACGGTAGAGGTCAGTTTTCAAACGGATGGTATTCCGTCACATTCCTCAAATACTCCCGGACATCCCCGTGGAGCAGCAGGTTCACATAGTCAACTGGCGCATTATAAACCAGCCATCCCAGTTCACTGCTCTCATACATATTCCGGGCAACCTCGGCTTCCACCAGAGTGCAGTCAACGGAGATCATGCTGCCGTCTACAAATCTGACTTCGACACAGGCAGTGTCGATATTGAACGCACAGGAAATAACTTTCTTATCCATAACAGTGTCCTCCTAAATCTGTTTCTTTTTTCTTGGTCCTCTGGGTTTTGATTCCGGTCGTTTGATGACACCGTTTCGGAAATGGGTTTCCTCGAACTTGCCAAAGAAAACAAATAATCCGAACCCATCTCCCACTGGGAAGACCTGGTTCGGATTATATTGGTTTGGTGCGGGCAACAGGACTCGAACCTGCACGCTTTTGGCAGTGGAACCTAAATCCACCGAGTCTACCAATTCCACCATGCCCGCTTATTTCCGCCGGATGCGCCGCTGTCTGCTTCCCATCCGGCCTTCCGGGTTATCTTAACACGAACATAAGTCATTGTCAATCCGATTCATTTTTCTTTTTTCGCAGCCTGTTTTGCCCATTCTGCCCTGAGAAAACGGCATGTATGGGATTTTATACCGTTTATTTGCCTTTTTATCCTTGACATTCCCTCCCAATGCTAGTAGAATAGATTCGGTATGGTGTACGCTGCACCGCTTTCCGGGTGCCGCGTTTCATTGATAACCGGCGGTGGAGCCGGGGTATGCGTTTGCGCCTCATGGCGTCTGATTTTGCACAAAAAGTTGCCGGCCGGTGTCTCCGGCTGGCTGTTATGCTTAATTTCACATGGGGATCAATGCGCCACCCCTTCTGCCCTTATTTTTTAAGAAGGAGGTGTGCTGCAAATTTATGGAATGGTATCATTTTCTCATCATCGCCGTTGGCATTCTGGTGGGACTGGGCGTCGGCTTCGGCCTTGGCATCGGTTACCGCAAGAAGGTCGCTGAGCGGGAGATCGGCTCTGCCGAAGCAGAGGCTACCCGTTTGATCAACGAGGCTATCCGTTCCGGTGAAAACCGCAAGAAGGAAATGCTTCTGGAAGCCAAGGACGAAATCCATAAATCTCGCACAGAACACGACAAGGAAGTCAAAGAACGCCGCGCCGAGCTAAGCAAGCAGGAGCGCCGTCTGGAACAAAAGGAAGCCACTCTGGACAAGAAGACCGAAGCCTTTGAACGCAAGGAAGAGGAGCTTGCCAAGCGGCTCCAGAAGGTCTCCGAGACTCAGGCACAGGCCGACCAGCTCAAGCAGCAGCAGCTGACGGAGCTGGAAAAGATTTCCGGTCTGACACAGGATCAGGCAAAGGAATTTCTGCTTCACAGCATTGAGGACGAGGTTCGTCACGAAGCCGCCATGAAGATCAAGGAGATCGAGGCGCAGCTGAAGGACGAGGCCGAGGAAAAGGGCCGCGAGATCATCGCCACCGCGATTCAGCGCTGCGCCGCTGATCACGCCGCCGAGACCACCGTCTCCGTGGTCACGCTGCCCAACGATGAGATGAAGGGCCGCATCATCGGCCGGGAAGGCCGGAACATCCGCACACTGGAGACCATTACCGGCGTCGATCTGATCATCGACGATACCCCCGAAACCATCACCGTTTCCAGCTTTGACCCCGTCCGTCGGGAGGTTGCCCGGCTGGCACTGGAGAAGCTCATTGTGGACGGACGTATTCATCCCACCCGCATTGAGGACATGGTGGAAAAGGCGCGGAAGGAAGTGGATCGCACCATCCGCGAGGAGGGCGAGCGCGCCTGCTACGAGACCGGCGTTCACAACCTGAACCCCGAACTTGTTAAGATTCTGGGTCGTCAGAAGTACCGTACCTCTTACGGTCAGAACGTTCTGAATCACTCCATTGAGGTTGCCCATATTGCCGGTCTGATGGCCGCGGAGCTTGGCGTGGACGTCGCCATGGCAAAGCGTGCCGGCTTGCTCCATGACCTGGGCAAGTCCATCGACCACGAGGTGGAAGGCAGCCATGTACAGTTGGGCGCCGATCTTGCCCGGAAGTACAAGGAAAATCCCGTCATCGTCAACGCCATCGAAGCCCACCACGGCGACGTGGAACCCAAGACCGTCATTGCGGTTCTGGTGCAGGCAGCCGATGCCATTTCTGCCGCCCGTCCCGGCGCACGGCGTGAGAACGTGGAGAACTATATCCGCCGCCTGCAAAAGCTGGAAGAGCTGACCGGCTCCTATCCCGGTGTTGAAAAGGCCTACGCCATTCAGGCCGGCAGGGAAGTGCGGATCATGGTCAAGCCCGAGGTCGTGACCGAAGACAACATGATTCTTCTGGCGCGGGACGTTGCCAAGAAGATCGAGTCCGAGCTGGAATATCCCGGACAGATCAAGGTCAACGTCATCCGGGAAACCAAAGCCGTGGAATACGCAAAGTAATCAAATCGATCATCCGCCTCCGGAGTTCTTCTCCGGAGGCTTTTTTACGTCCGTTTGGGGCTGGCGGCTCTTTTTCCAAAAACAATTTCTAATACTATTTCCTGATTAAAATCTTTGATTTTAATCAGGAAGGCATCGCCTAATGGCGCTGCCAGTTTTGTGATTTATAAGGAAAGAAATCACAAAACAAGTCTCATATGAACTCCTTGCCCTTCGGGCAATTAAAATCTTTTCTAAAGATTTTAATTGGAGTTCAGTATAATTTTTTTGGTTTCTTGTTTTACTTTCCTCTTTACGAACGGGGAAAAGTGGTGTACAATATTCCTATCGTTTATTTGGGGGGTGGGACGTTTGAATTGTTTGAAGTGCGGCCGTGAAATTGAGGAGGGGCAGGTTTTCTGCAACGACTGCCTTGTGCAGATGGCAAAGTACCCGGTCAAGCCCGGGACTGCCGTTCAGCTTCCGTCCCGCGGAAGCGCTGCCGTTTCAAAGAAGGTTCATTCCCGCCGCCGCACCAAGGCCGCGCCGGAGGAACAGCTGAAAGCGCTGAAGAAACGCATCCGTATCCTGTCCGCGCTCCTGTCTGTCTGTGTGGTGCTGCTGATCGTTCTTTCCGTCGTCATGCTCCGGTACATGAGCGCAAACCGTCTCCTGCCGGGGCAGAATTACTCCGCCGTTACCACTACTGCGGCCACCGAGGGAAGCTGATGTTTCACGTGAAACATTTTGATTTTTGCGGGACATAACAGAAAGATAGAGGATGAAAACATGGGGAAAATAATTGCCGTGGTGAATCAGAAGGGCGGCGTGGGAAAAACCACCACCGCCGTTAATCTGACCGCCGCTCTGCACGATCTGGGACTGCGCGTTCTTCTGTGCGACTTTGACCCTCAGGCAAATGCCACATCCGGTCTGGGGCTGGACAAGCGCAAGTGCAAATACTCTGTCTATGACGTGCTCATCAACGACGTTCCGGCGGAGGACGCCATTGTCTCCACGCCCTACGGGGACGTGCTTCCGTCCGCGTCCGATCTGGCGGGTGCTACCGTGGAACTGATCTCCGCCCAGCACCGGGAGCGGCAGCTGGACATGGCGCTGAACGGAATCAAGGAACGCTACGACTTGATCTTCGTGGACTGCCCGCCGTCATTGGAGCTGCTGACGCTGAACGCGCTGTGCGCAGCGGACGGGATTCTGGTGCCGGTGCAGTGTGAATATTTTGCGCTAGAGGGGCTAAGCGATCTTATGGCAACGCTCCGCACGGTAAAGCGCCGTATGAATCCCCGGCTGGAGGTTTTCGGCGTGGCGCTGACCATGTTCGATGGGCGCACGAACTTCTCGGCGCAGGTGTCTCAGGAGGTTCGGCGGCATTTTCCCGGGAAGGTGTTCTCCACGGTCATTCCCCGGAACATCCGGCTGGCGGAAGCGCCCAGCCACGGCGTTCCCATCACCGCCTATGACCGGATCAGCCGGGGAGCCGCCGCCTACCGGGCAATGGCAGAAGAAATTCAGCAAAAGCTGTGAAAGCGGAGAAAGGAGTAAGAATGGCATCACAGAAAGGACTAGGCAAGGGTCTGGGTGCGCTTCTGGGGGATTTCACCGAAGAGCCTCTGGAAAAAAGCGCGTATCAGCTGCTGCCGATTTACAAGGTAGAACCCAACCCCGATCAGCCCCGGCACGACTTTGACGAAGAAGAATTGCAGGCGCTGGCGGATTCCATCACCGTCCACGGCATCATTCAGCCCCTGACGGTGCGGGAAATGCCCAACGGCTACTATCAGATCATCGCCGGTGAGCGGCGCTGGCGTGCCGCCCGGATGGCAAACCTGAGCGACGTACCGGCGGTGATTATCGAGGCCGACGACAAGAAGGCCATGGAGCTGGCGCTGATTGAGAACTTGCAGCGTCAGGATCTGAACCCTCTGGAAGAAGCGCTGGGGTATCAGACGCTGATGAACGAGTACGGCCTGACGCAGGAGGAAGCCGCCGGTCGGGTAGGGAAGTCCCGTCCCGCCGTGGCAAATGCTCTGCGGCTGCTGGGGCTGTGTCCCGAGGTGCAGGAGCGCGTCCGCAAGGGCGAGCTGTCCGCCGGTCACGCCCGGGCGATCCTGCAGCTGAAATCTGAGAAGAAGCAGCAGGAAGCCGCGCAGAAGATCGTTGCGTTAGGACTGTCCGTCCGTCAGGCGGAGCTGCTGTGCAAGAACATGAGCAAGGAGCCCGTGCCCCAGAAAAAAGAAGTTTTTGCGGTGGACTATGTGGCCGAATGCGAAAAGTCTCTGAGCAAGCACCTTGGCCGGGGCGTCAAGATCGTCAATGGCAAGCGCAAGGGACGCTTTGAACTGGAATTCTATGGGCAGGAAGATTTGCAGAATCTGCTGGACGCCCTGATGAAAATACAAAAATAAATTTCCGATTTAAGGAGAGGTAAACAACATGCTGGACATCAAGAAAATCAAGGAAAATCCCGACGCCGTCAAGGCCGGTCTGCGGGCAAAGGAAGTGGACTGCGACGCCACCGTTGACCGCATTCTGGAGCTGGACGGCAAAATCCGCGCTCTGAAAACCAACACCGAAACCCAGACCGCTCAGAAGAACAAGCTGGCGAAGGAAAACGGCAAGCTCTTCGGCATGAAGAAGAAGGCCGAGAAGGAGGGCAAGGACGTATCCGAGCTGGACGCTACCATTGCCGCCAACAACGCCCAGTCCGTGCAGATCGCCGAAGCAATTGAGCAGGAGCTGGCCGAGCTGAAAACCCTCAGCGACGAATACCGCGTCGCCATGCTGAGCCTGCCCAACCTGCCCGACCCCGATCTGAAGCCCGGTGGAAAGGAAAACAACGAGCCGCTGCGCTACTTTGGCGAGCCTCACAAGTTCGATTTCACCCCCAAGCACCATGTTGACCTGTGCGAGGGTCTGGGTCTGATCGACTACGACCGGGGCGTCAAGCTGGCGGGTTCCGGCTTCTGGATGTATAAGGGCATGGGCGCACGTCTGGAGTGGGCGCTGCTGAACTACTTCATCGACTGCCACATCGCCGACGGCTACGAGTTCATTCTGCCGCCTCACATGCTGGAGTACCAGTGCGGCGAGACTGCCGGTCAGTTCCCCAAGTTTGCCGATGAGGTCTACAAGATTGCCAATCCCACCGACGACCGCGTCCACTATATGCTGCCCACCGCGGAAGCCGCTCTGTGCTCCATCTACCGGGACGAAATTCTCACCGAAGCCGAGCTGCCCCGGAAGTTCTTCGCTTACACCCCTTGCTTCCGTCGGGAAGCAGGTTCCGGCCACGCCGACGAGCGGGGCATGGTGCGCGGCCACCAGTTCAACAAGGTGGAAATGTTCCAGTTCACCCGCCCCGAGGATTCCGACGCGGCCTTTGAGGAACTGGTGCGCAAGGCCGAGAATCTGGTGAAGGGTCTGGGCTTCCACTTCCGCACCGTGAAGCTGGCCGCCGGCGACTGCTCCGCTTCCATGGCCCGCACCTACGACATTGAAATTCAGATTCCCTCCATGAACGGCTATAAGGAAGTTTCCTCCGTGTCCAACGCCCGGGATTATCAGGCGCGGCGCGGCAACATCCGTTTCCGCCGGGAAGCCACCGGCAAGCCCGAGTTCGTCCACACCCTGAACGGTTCCGGCCTCGCCACCTCCCGTATCTTCCCCGCCATGGTGGAGCAGAATCAGTTAAAGGACGGTAGCGTGAAAGTCCCGGAAGTCCTCCAGAAGTATCTGGGCGGTCTGGAGGTCATCAGCAAAAAGTGAGGGAGCCCGCCCCGATTGGCAAAACGCGGAAGGCCCCCACGGAAAAGGAGACGACGATGGAACCAGAAAAGCGAAAGGAACCGGCGGAGGCCTCTCCTCCTCCGGCGGAGTCCCCTTCTCAGCCTCCGCTGTCAGAGGGAGAGGTCGAGCATCCCCCGGAAAAAGAGCCCTATCGGCCGTACAGCAGAAGCACCCGGATCAAAGCGTGGATCGGGATTGCCTTTATGGTGTTCCTGGTGATTATGTACACCTATGCCTTTGCCTCGGGAAAAATCATGGCGTTTTGAGGTGGAAACAATGACAGAGGAGCAAAGAGACCTCCTGTGCCGGGGGCTGACCCGGCTGGGGGTGCCCTACACGCCGGAGGCGGTGGAGCGGCTGGGGCTTTACTGCCGGCGGCTGCTGGAGAAAAACCAGGTGATGAACCTCACCGCCATCACGGACCCGGCGGATGTGATGACCCTGCACTTTCTGGACAGCGCGGCCCTTCTGCCCACCCGGGCCCTGGGGGGAAGAAAGCTCATCGACGTGGGAACCGGGGCGGGGTTTCCCGGCCTGGTCCTGCGGATTCTGGACCCCACCATCCGTCTGACCCTGCTGGACAGCCTGGGGAAACGGGTGGAGTGGCTCACAGAGCTCTGCCGGGAACTGGACCTGCCGGATGTGGTGCTGCTGAAGGGCCGGGCGGAGGAGCTGTCCCGGCGAAAGACCCATCGGGAGCAGTACGATGTGGCGGTCTCCCGGGCTCTGGCCGCCATGCCCATGCTGGCGGAGCTGTGCCTGCCCTATGTCAAGCCCGGCGGCCTCTTTCTGGCCATGAAGAGCAACAAGACCGATGAGGAGATCGCGGGAGCCGAAAAGATCATCCAGGCTTTGGGGGGAGAAAAGCCCTTTGTCATGGATTACCTGGTCCCCGGGACAGAGGTCTATCACCGGGTGGTCACAGTCTTTAAGGCCCGGCCCACCCCTGGGAGCTATCCCCGGAAATGGACCAAGATCAAGGAGACAAAAGTTTAGTGTCTTTGCACAAAAAATGGTTGCAAGCATTGTAGGTTTATGGTACAATGAAGCAGAAGTTTCAGGAGGAATGGCCGTGGGCTGCGTAATTGTCATCACATCCGGAAAAGGCGGCACAGGAAAAACCTCTCTCACAGGGGGCCTGGGGACCGCCTTGGCCCTCCAGGGACACAAGGTCCTGTGCATCGATGGCGATGTGGGACTGCGCAACCTGGACATTACCTTGGGCATGACCGACGCGGCGCTGATGGACTTCAGCGATGTCATCGCCGGCCGGTGTCCCCTGGGCCGGGCGGTGGCGCCCCATCCCTCTGTTTCCGGGCTGTATCTCCTCACCGCGCCCCTGACGCTGCCGGAGGATTTCCCCGGCGAGGTGGGATTTCGGGACCTGCTGGCCCAGGCCCGCCAGGCGTATGAGTACGTCCTTGTGGACTCCCCCGCCGGTTTGGGCGCGGGGTTCCGCTTGGCGGTCTGTGACGCGGACCGGGCCATTGTGGTGGCGGTGAGCGACCCCTCTTCCCTGCGGGATGCCCAGCGGGTGGTCAGCCAGCTGCCCAATCTGGAGACCATCCACCTGGTGGTCAATCGGGTCCGCCCCCGGCTGCTGCGCCGGCAGGGGGCCACCATTGACGACGCCATGGACACCGCGGGCCTGCCTCTCTTGGGGCTGGTGCCCGAGGATGCCAAGGTGGTGCTGGCCGCCAGCAGCGGACGTCCCCTGGCCCAGATGAGCCAGCGGGGGGCCGCGAAGGCCTATGAGAACATTGCCCGTCGTCTCACCGGGCAGCAGGTGCCCCTGATGCGGATTCGCTGAAGCAGCCCCTTCCCCATTCCCTCCCACCAGTTTTGTGACCCCTCCCCCGCCTTTGGTCCGGGAGCGCGGCCACCCACAGCGAAAGGATGAGCCAAGAATGAATATCGCTTTGATGAGTCATGACCACAAGAAAGAGCTGATGGTGCAGTTCTGCATCGCCTACTGCGGTGTTCTGTCCAAGCACACCGTGTGCGCCACCAACACCACAGGTCGTCTTGTCGCGGAGGCCACCGGCTTGCCCGTCCGTCTGTTCCTGTCCCATGCCCACGGCGGCAGCCAGCAGATCGGCGCCCGGATCGCCTACAACGAGATTGACATGGTGCTGTTTTTCTCAGACCCCCAGTCCAGCGACCTGGACCCCGACCTGAAGTATATCAACCAGATGTGCGACCAGTACAACATTCCTTTCGCCACCAACGCCGCCACGGCGGAGATTCTCATTCACGGTCTGGAGCGAGGGGATTTGGATTGGAGAGAGATCATCAACCCCTCTCTCAAGCCTGTGACGGTCTGAGAGTTTAGTACAGTTCAAGAACTGACAATGCGTCCTCGTTCCGGCCTGGCCAGGGACGAAGGCGCATTTTTTAAGGTGGGGGTGTTGTGGGTTTTGCCCACGCCGTTGGAACGGCAGGGAACCTTGGCCTGCCCGGGCGGGGCCCTATTTCTCCAAAGAAATAGGGC
>OGXT01002293.1_pt1 | contig 15531 bp, 17 predicted proteins | sample 1576361 | NCBI WGS metagenome assembly OGXT01 (sample SAMEA3541514, study PRJEB24748) | human gut metagenome | biome: human gut; feature: human-associated habitat; material: faeces | place: China | collected 2012 | reverse complement strand
CTAAGCAAATATGCTATGTTTCAAATAAGAACAATCATAGACTGGAGTTGATGATATGGCGATTGGCGAACGAATCCACTTTTTCCGTCTCCTGCGGGGGATGACACAAAAATATCTTGGCATGTCACTGGGCTTCCCGGAGAAGTCTGCTGATGTACGCCTTGCACAGTACGAAACAGGATCAAGAACCCCAAAGGCAGATCTGACCGCTGCCCTGGCTGAGGTGCTGGATGTTTCGCCTCATGCACTCTCTGTCCCGGACATAGACTCCTATGTAGGGCTGATGCACACCCTGTTTACCCTGGAGGACAACTACGGGCTGAAAGTCACAGAGCAGGATGGCGAGCTTTCCTTGCAGGTAGATTTTCGCAAAAACAAGGATGCCGCCCGACTGCATGAGATGCTCTGGACCTGGCGGGAACAGGCCGCCAAGTTGGAGGCCGGTGAGATCTCTCAGGAGGAGTACGACCGCTGGCGTTACCACTACCCGGAGCACGACAGCAGCCAGATCCACGCCAAGGTGCCGCCGGAGGGCCTGATCTGACCCTCTCACTTGTAGGCCACGGGAGAGGCCATTTGTTGCGTAAAATCAAAAAATTCAGATAAATGAGAGCAAAATAAAAAAGGTCTAACTGATCAGCAAAAATCAGTTAGACCTTTTCTCTTAGAATAAAAATCCTGCCTATTCGCAAGCCACCCAAAATTCCAAAACAAATCGGTTTTTGATGGGTGCTATCAATCTGCTATCAAATGGGGAATCTGAAAATCACAAACCCAGTGTTTATGCGGGTTTGCGGACCCTCATATCCACTTTTTCCTTATTCCCACTCGCTCCTGCCAGAAGTTTTCTAAACAGAATTGCTTATGGGATTTGGCTCAGATTATTGGTATTCTTTTCATTATTCAGATAGTAGAGGCTATCTGATTTTTTGTTGCCATGGTGTTGCCAACGAGGTGTCCTCCCGACACCCGTACCAGCGATGTCGGGAGGACATGGCGTAAGGCTTATCCTTTCGGAGGATAAGGGTCATGCCCGTAAGAATCCTTTTGACGGATTTCCCCGGTAACTCTGTGAATCAACCGTTCGGACTGCTGGTTGATGGCAATTTTGCGTGCAATATCGGCAGCCTCTTTCTGAGTGCTGGTTCTGACAGTTGCTCTGGTATTGCCAGCTCCCTTAACCTGCCATCCACCCTTAGGGTGCGGAGTTACATGTTGATTCTTCCCCATTATGCTACCCCCTTACCCAAGTCAGCAATCAGTTTTCTGGTGTTTTCGTACCACTTATCACTGTGATAAACCCGAGCTTCCTGGACATGCCCCGAAAGCACTTCGGTTTTCGTGAGCTTAGAGGCCGCTTCCCAATCTCCTCTAAAAGCATAGGTGGCATTGTTAATCTCGTTGCTCTCAAATACAAACAGGTTCAATGCCGTAAAGCCGTAGACTACATAACCCCAGAAATTTTGAGAACCAAGGACGCAGAAATCAGGGGCCATGTGCCATAGATGCTCATGGCGGTTGCGGATAACCGCTTGCTGGCCTTTCGGTTTGCGCTCAATGATTTCATCAATGTACTGCGCCCAATCATCCTGGATTCTGGTGCCTGGGCGAAGGATCTCCCATGGTACCTCACTCTGCTTAACAGGTGGAACGGCGGGAGAGCGTTCAACTGTCCATACTTCACAACGCCCCAACATCTCCAGCGCAATGTTCATGGCGGCTTTGATACAGGTGAACTTGTTATCATCAGCATTCTCCAGCAACGGGGAGTAAAGAACCCCATCCTCGATGATAAATGCAAGCTCAGTAGGTGGAATCAGTTCTCGCTGATAACACCAACGGCTTTGCCAGCAAGTTCCGTAATGGTCAGTTCCGTGCCAATCGACAATGTGGTAGTCATGCTCAAAAAAACGTTCCTCTTTGGGTAAATCCTTGCGGATCTTCCACTTGCCATTGGCATTCATTCTGGTTGCAGCCTTCTGAGGAATTGGGATACGAGCTGGTGACTCAGGAAGAAGGCCATAAGATTGAAGACGAGGGTAATCTTCCATCTCTAACGGAACGGCGATATAGAATTTATCGCCAGGATGTAACGCATAGAGATATCGTTGCGGGTTGATGATTCGTCTGCGGGTAATGGTCATTGTACCACTCTCCATTCGTAAAAATATTTACAAACAGAAAAAGCCTGGCTTATCGCTCTACATATTGTGCCAAACTCAAAGCATAGGCACAATATACGCAGGATTGCCAGACCACCCAAAACGTGATACAATTTTACCGTGTAGAGAAAACGGCGCTTGCATCAGTTTTGACTGGTCTATGCGTCAAACACAGGAGAGTGACACCCTACGACTGGTACTCGTGGGAGTGTCGCTCTTTTTCTTTTTCTGATTTGTATCTTACTTCAAGTGCTGCTCGTCAACAACGACGATCAGCGTTTCCGTTTCGGGATCGTATTCCGCAATGAACTGTTTGGCTTTGGTCAGAAAGTCAATACCGCTAACTTTAGCCAAGTACTTTACAAAGTCCTTTGCGCCAATGCGAATCCAGTCGTTCTTGATGCGGCGGGCAAAATCATAGGACGGAGAAGTTGTATTTTCTCCACGCGCTCGGACGCCAATGGCACAAGCCTCTGGATCAAAACCAATGATCACCTGCTCCGGAGTACCGAGGGCTTCAATGGCGCCCTTGTTGAAGGCAATGCCAAATGAGCTCAAGGTCACGATTGGGCTGCCGTTCTTGAGATATGAAAAGTCAAAATTATAAGCCACAAAATCACCTCCAGGCCGAGATGGCTTCTGACGATATATAAATTGTATCACAAAAGCAGGATAAGCGCAACCGAAAAATGAAAACAAAATGCAGATGAAATATAAGAGCTGCGCACCACGGGCGTGATCTTTGAGCTTGAACGACTGATTTTACTTTGCACATATAATAACAGATAATCTTGGAAAAGGCAACTTGCCTCTCCCCGGATTAGTTCTCAGTGATGCAGTTTTTCTGTATTGTGGAGCAGCATTTTCAACTTATCGTTTTTTTGCTGCAATTAATCTTCCGCTTACTCGCTTTATATTGTTTTATTGATTCCTACACAATAACTTTGAGTAACTCCACCGCGCTCTCTTCGCTTGGGTCGTTGGTGCCCAATTCACCGCGGAAGGCACGGGCGAGGATGGCTTTTTTGATAAGGTCGATCTGCTCCAGCACTCCTTCAGCGGATTCCTTGGCCTGCTGTTCTTTGGCGAGGAGATTGTCTAGGAGGCGGACGATTTCGCACTGTTCATTCTCTCTCGGCAGACTTATTTCTACATTACCAATAATATCGGTATTAAGATTCGGCTGTGCAGCCCCTTTATTGATTGCCCTTAAAGCTGCTGTTTTACTTGTCCAAAAATAATAATGGAACAGTAAGGTATCAGGATTCAATCCCAGAAAAGCTGCAATTCCATCGTTAAATGTAGTTTTAAATGTGCAGATTACAGGAACACCTAATGTGGCTCCGCTGTTTGTCAATAGCAATGTATTTCTGTCTACCATCCGGGTTTTCTTCAATCCAGCTTCCTTAATTGTGTATTCTGTTGAATTCACATAAGGCCCCGTGTTTCTGGTAATATCTGCCACCTTCATAAATGGTATATTTCCACCGTAGAATTCCGGACTACCGGCAGGCCGCGGAGAACCTCCTCTTACAATATTACATATTTCTGAATACTTTTTAGTTTCCCAACTCTCCATCCCCACGCCGTGCTCTTTTCTCCACTGGGCGGTGAGTTCTCCGGTGAAGGCTTTGTGGAGGATGGCGGCTTTGCGGGTTTCAAAGCTGTCCAGCGCATCCTGAGCCTTTTGCTTCGCCTCGTCCAGCTTGGCAAACAGGCTTTCAATGCGGTCAACAATGCGTTGTTGTTCTGGTAGAGGAGGAACCGGAACTGGATAGGTTTTCACATATTTAGGCTGTGCTCTCATCAACGATCCACCTACACCAGATACATTCGACAACATATATTCCCTAAAATATGGAGCTCTAAAGCAATGCATCAAGTAATCAGATACTATTTTCGAATTTCTAATAATTATCCACTCGGAAGAAGCAAGCAACGCACTTTCTGTATACTGTGAAACTTTCCATACACGATTGATTCGAGGATTAATTTTACAGAGTAGGACGTCTCCTTTTTGGACACTTTGCTTGGTCGAGCCAATTTCACACCCTAACACAATTTCAGGATAATTGTCTGCACTACTTGGCACACTATAAAGCTCAAATAAAGTATCTGGATACTTAGAAGGGTCTATACTGGAGGCCTGATACTGATCTATTGTTTGCAGAGATACCCAGCACCAATTCGCCGGCACCTTGTACGGCTGTTCGCTCTCCGGCACCAGTGCTGCCTGCAGGCGTTCCTCCGGTGTCAGGGTTTCTTTTTTCTTGTCTCTGGCCATCAGTCCTGCACCTCCAGCGCCCGCAGCTCCTTCACCACACTCATCAGCAGGTCGACGGCCTCCTCCAAATTGGCGGCAGCCTCCTCGGCACTTTCTGCCGGGTCGGGCAGGTCGTTGTAGTCCAGCACCGAGTCATCACGAATCAGGCCCAAATCCAGGCTGTTGCCCTTTTCCGCAATCTGCTCCCGGGTAAAAACACTCCATCGCTCATCCTGCACGGCATGGCGGTCCTCAGCCTCATAGGCTTTCTCAAAGTCCGCGAAATGCTCGGTTTTCAGCGGAGTGGTCTTGCCAAAGCTGGGCATATTGGTACGCAGATCGTAGAACCAGACCTCCTTGGTATTGCTTTTGTCGCTCCTACCACGGGTGAAGAACAGCACATTGGTTTTGACCCCCTGGGCGTAGAAAATACCGGTGGGCAGGCGGAGAATGGTGTGCAGATCACACTTGTCCATCAGGTCGCAGCGGATTTTCTCCCCGTCGCCGTCGGCAAAAAGCACATTGTCCGGCAGCACCACTGCGGCCCGGGCCTTACCGTTGGTCTTCAAACTGCGGTAGATGTGCTGGAGGAAGTTCAGCTGCTTGTTGCTGGTGGGGAAAGTGAAGTCATCCCGGGTGGCACGCTCGCCGCCCTTCTTGGTACCGAAGGGCGGATTGGTGAGCACCAAATCAAAGTCGTGGAGGGCTTTGCCCTGGTTTGACAGGGTGTCGGCCAACAAAATCTGACCGTCGATGTCGTGGAGCATGGCGTTCATCAATGCCAAGCGATGGGTATCGTGGACCAACTCGCAGCCGGTGAATGCCTCTTCCCGTTCAAACTTCGCCTGATCTGCATCCAGATCGTAAAAATCGTCAGTATGCTCCTTGACATATCGGTGGGCGGCAATCATAAAGCCGAAAGTGCCGCAGGCAGGGTCGTTGCACCGCTCGCCGGGCTGGGGCTTCATCAGCCGGGTCATCACATCAATGAGGACGCGAGGGGTAAAGTACTGGCCCGCGCCGGACTTTTTCTCGTTGGCGTTTTTCTCCAGCAGACCTTCGTACAGATTGCCCAGCCCCTCTTCCCGGGCGGAGTACCAGTCTAGGCCGTCAATGGTGGTGATGATCTTTTCCAGATTCTTGGGCTCGTCGATGTTGGTGGAGGAACCTTGGTAGATCTCTCGCACTCGACCGGTGCAGTTTTCACCCAGATGAGCCAGCAGCTCTTTATAGAACTTCTTCAGCTCGATGCCGCTTTTGGCAGTAAGCTGATCCCAGCGGTAGGCAGCGGGAATCTGGCTTTCTGCGCCGGTTTCCTTTGCCATCTTTAAAAACAGAATATAGGTCAGCTCTGTGACATACTGGTGATAGGTGATGCCATCATCCCGCAGTACATTGCAGAGGTTCCAGAGCTTGGATACGATTTCCTGTGTGGTCATGTGCGGTTCCCTCCGTTATCGATAGCAGCCTGACGCAATATTTCTGCAAGGCAACAGTTCATAGCCGCCTGTTGATAATCGGCATCCACTTTTCGGGCTGCCTCGCAAAAATCAGAAATCGCCTTGACCATGTCGTAGATATTTTTCTGTTGCTCCAGGTTTCTCTGCGCTTCCATCTGTTGAGTCTGGAACTGACTTAAATACTGTGGGTTAAAAATCCCATAAGGATAGGTGTTATAGTTCATGCGCTTCTTCCTCCATCATCGTACAGATATTCATTGAGTTCCAGCACGATGCTCTCTAACTTGTTCTGGAAAATCCGATCGATCTTCTTGAATCCGCCCTCACTTCTGAAACGGGTATCTTCATCAAACACGCCTATATTGAGGACAGATTCCTCCATGAGGTATTTTTCCATACGGCCAATCCACTTTTGCTCGATGGCGGTGAATTTGTGGGCTTTTTTCAGCTTGTCCACCGCCCGGCGAATACGGGCTTCGTGGCTGATAAGGGTGGAACCGATGGCATACCGGCGAATCAGACTGATGATGTCTGCCGCCATCTCCTCGTTGGTCAGCTCCGATATGGCGGTGTTGAGCTGCTGGGTGGTAAAGCCCTCCCGATCCAGTGTCAGACGCAGATCTTTGAGGCTCGACCGGGTCAGTTCCTTTGGCCGGGTGCAGACGATGTTCAGCGCCGCAATTTCGTTGATATGGGTCTTTACATAGTCAGCGAAGGCATCCAGGTAGTCCTCCGGGCGACTGCCGGTACCATAGCCACGGGTGTGGCTGACCAATTCATCTGGTGCGTCAGAGATAACCACCGGGCGACCGCCGTTGGCCCGGGTCTCCCCAAGCAGTTCAAAGAGATCCCGATGGGCCAAAATGCGGTTACGAGCCTGCTGCGGCGGCTCCTGTTCTAGCTGCTGAATAAACTGCGTTGGGTCCATGCCGCCGGTCATGCTGACGAAATGCTCCATAGTCTTACCGTCCAGCTTCCGCTTTTTCCGCTGGAGTTTGGCGATGATCTGGTCGATCTGGTACTCGATCTGCTTTTCGTCTTCCAGCACCTCGAGACCGTCCAGCAGTTGTCCAAAGGAAGCAGACGGGTTGGCTACCACCGGTTTCATGGTATTGACCGCGTCCAACGACTCATAGACACCAACAGGATCATAAATCTCGAAGTGGGTCTTATGAATCTTGGGACACAGACGGGTGGCACGGCCCAACATCTGTTCAAACAGAATGCGGGATTTTACCCGGCGCAGGAACACCAGATTGGTGATCTCCGGCACATCGATACCAGTAGTCAGCAGATCCACAGTGACAGCAACACTGGGATAACGCTCATTCTTGAACCGCTTGATGGCTTCCTGTACTTTTTTGGGGTTGCCGCCGCCCACGCTGCCGGTGATCTTCATAATGGCGTCGTTGTCCACGCCGTATTCCGAGTAGATATTCTTGAGGATGTCCACGATCATGTCGGCATGTTGGTCATCCACGGCATAAATAAGGGTTTTGCCCTGTTCCTCCAGATTTTCCGGGTCGATGTCTTTGGCGATCTCGGCCAAAACTGCCTCGTTAAATGGGCGAGTGATAACTTTCTTATTAAACTGCTCCACATCGAAGTTGAGCTCATCGTTCAACAACTCGCTGTTGGTAATCTCTCCGGTCACCGGGTCGTAGACAGTCACGGTATCGCCAGATTGATAGTGGATGCCCTCATCCCGCAGTTTGGTATGGAGGTCGTGAGGGGCGTCGTGATCCACCAGATAGCCCTCGATAACCGCTTCCCGATAGGTATACTTGAAAATCGGTTGGCCGAAAATCTCGGTGGTTTGGAGGGCAGGTGTAGCGGTCAGCGCGATTTTCACCGCATCAAAATACTCAATTACGCTGCGATATTTACTCTGGTAGTCTCGCTGGTCCCGGTAAAGAAGTTCAGTATCCCCCATCTCCTTGTCCAAAAGGTAGCCCCGGTGGGCCTCGTCTATGATAATCAGGTCATAGTCGTTGACCGCGGGCATGGTTTCTCCATCATTGTAGAGAATACGCTTTACCATTCCCTGTACGGTGGCAACCTGGATACGAGTCTCCCTCTCAATTTCTTTGTCTTCCAGTCCCTTAATGTTATAGATATCCGCCAGGGGCATCAAATCCTCCAGCTTGACCTCTTTGAATACATCTAATGCCTGCTCTCCCAGAGCGGTGCGGTCCACCAGAAACAGAATGCGCTTGAAACGGCCTGTTTTCAAGAAACGGTAGATCATGCCCAGCACCGTCCGGGTCTTGCCGGTACCGGTGGCCATGGCCAACAGAGCTGTATTTTTCCCCTCCATGATGATCTGCTCCGCTGCCTGAATAGCCCGCAGCTGATAATCGCGGAGGTTCAGTCCATCCTTATCCCGCAGCAGATCGAAGGGCATCTGCTCCAGCGCCCGATTGCCGGCGTCGATGTCCTTCCCCAACAGGTCCAGAAGATTTTCTGGGCTCATCCACCCCCGCAGAGCTTTCGGCACATTGGAGGGTTTCCTAAGATCCAAAAACCAGATGCCAGACTTTGTTCTATACTGCTCCAAGTACGGCCTGCCATTGGTAGCAAAGGTAAACGGCACCTTATAGCTGCCCCAGCTTCCCACCTGGTATTGGGCATCGTCAACACGAATATTCCTGGGATAGTCTTTCCCCTGATAGTCGATCACGGAGGGAATGTCCTTGTGTTCCGCTTTTGCCTCAATGATACCGACAAATTGCAGACCAATAAAAAGGGCATAATCAGCGCGGCCATGATTTCCCACAGTTGAATCAGTGGGCCACTCAGCTATGGCAAGATTCCGACCTTTGGCTGGGCGAGTGCCATTAGAGAAACGCAGATTCTCGGTATCGGCCTCCCAGCCCACTTGACAGAGTTGCTGGTCAATAATGTAGCGCGTTTCCGCTTCTGTCTTCTGCCGCTGGCTGGCTGCCCTGGCTGCCTGCTGGCGGCGTTTTTCTTTTGTGACAGAACCAGAAGCGGCAGCCTTTTCTTCCGCTTCTTTGACCAGACTTTCCTCCTGTGCATCGTCAGTATCTGCGATATCTTGCTCCTGCGAGTCAGTCGGCATCACAAAAGGAACTGCTTGATAGTTCCAGTCACCGTAGGTCTGCATGAACCATTCGCATAAGCTGTGCGCCATTTGAAGCAGCACTTTTCCCTCTTCAACGGAGGAGTAGTTCTCATGTACCGCCTTATTGCGCACCTTTCGCAGCGCATGAAGAACATCTACAAGATCCTGCGTAAGGAGGCCCTCTCGGAACAGTACACCAATCCGATTGACCGCTGTATTTTCGGAAGGAAGCATGATCCGGTCATAAGTAAACATCAAGTTCACAACTGTTTCGCCGATCATCCCTAACTTCATCAAGCAGGAGTTTGAATCTGAATAAAGATATGCTTCTGCTTTTTTCCCGAACTGGGATAACACAGGAAACTCTTTATCAAGAAATTCAAAATTACTTTTCATCACGGCTCACCACCCTTGCAAGTTCTGCACATTTTCATGTCATAAGTAAGATTGTCAGTAGATGCACTCGTCGTTTTGTTAAATGCCAGTTTTATTCCTCTGGCGGAACGGGGATATACACCATTTTCAGAGGAATCATTTTACGGTATTTGACACTGAGCTGGTCGTAATATTTCAAGACCAGATCTACAAGTTCTGTACCGTTAATGCCACGAATGATCGGGGTGTTATCCAGGTATTTCTGCGCATTTTTGGTATAGTTGGACAGTGTCACAAACAGGCCATAATCTCCTTCGCGCATAGCGCCTTTCAAGGACTGGATGGTAGTCTCTTTGATATCTCCGTCCTGGCTCTTAACCTGGACAACAATGCGGGGCGGCAGCTCGTCTTTATAGGCGGTAATGTCGATGCCACTATCCCCACCATGCGGAGACAGAATCGTGCGGTAGCCCATGGCCTGCAAAAGATTTGCAACAAACGGCTCCAGATCATAACCTTTCAGATTCTTGCTCAGCTCTTTCAAGATAAAGTCGCGGGTAGCCTCGATGATTTCATCCGCTGTTTGTGCCACTGTCTCATCGGTATCCGGCTCCAGAATATTGCCTTTGAAATCTTTATCCAGAGCCTTAAAATACTCATCCGCGTAGTTTTTCACCTGGAAAAAGCTCAGCGCCGATCCAACTTCATGCAGAGCACCTTGGGAAAAAGCTGTGCGCGGCAGATGTTTAAGCCACTTTACTTTCCGGCGATTGGGATACAGTGCTGCGGTAGCCTCATAGAAATAGGCACTCTCCACGACCCCAATGTTGATCTTACGGTCAATTTTGGACGGGAACACCACATAGTCCCCTTCCTGTACCTCATGAACGAATCGGTACAGCATTCCGGCACTTGTGGCAATCGAACCTTTTTTAGCGTCCGGATAGGTCGCAATATATTTTTCTTTGTAGGCATCACGAGATGCACTTATAGACGATAAGTCGCCCATCTCTTCCCAGCCGATTGCAATTAGATTCTGATTCAAAAAAAGGGGATCGTCCATCGTATGGATTCCCCAAACCGTTTTGTTTGCTGCTGCCATCACAGCCACACTCCTATCCGATCTTTCACAGCATCTCAGCCTGCAAGAATCTTGAATCCCGAAAGTCATCCTCAAATATCAAGCCACTTTGTCAAAATTCTTGCTTATTTTTCTTCCGGAACAAACTCTAGAATATCGTCCACGCCACATTCCATCACGCGGCAAATTTTCTCGATGCTTTCGATAGAAACATACTCGTTGCGCTTTAGGCGGGTGATAATATTGGCACTAAAACCGGCCTTCTCTTTTAGCTGTGCGTTGCTTATCTTTTTATCAATCATTAGATGGAATAAGCGGTCATAACAAATCGCCATTTTAGTCCCTCCAAAGCAAGAAATGCTTGGATTTATTTTATCACATTTTCGTGAAAAACTCAACTCGATATCTAATTATCAGGCTTTATCAATGTTATGGAACGGCAGAGATTTCGCTGCCTTTTCCGGGCATACTCCACCAGATCCCGCGCATTGCTGGCGGGGTGCCGGGCATAAGCGATCAAATAGTCTACATGATCCACAACATAGCGGTTTGCTCTTATAATTGCAGCCTTGCGCGGAACGCATTCCATCCCTGGCGGATAGAATGTTCCATCAAATCCATCGGGTGTTGGGATGGGCCGCTCTGCCGGATGATATGGCAATAGCAAAGTGAGCTTCACCTCTGGGTGAAAGCGCTTGGCATCTTTGACTGCTGATGCTGCAAGGCGGTCAAATCCACCGTAGTGACCGACGATAAATTCTGTGACACCATATTCAACAATGTGCTGCTCAACAGCCGCATACAATGCCGGATAAATCTCTTCTGAAGCCTCTCTGTGCCCGATGAAAAAACAGCTTTTCGTATCCATCTTATGACCCCCAACCCTTTTGAGTTATATTAACTCAAAAGGGTTAATCTTTTCAAGAGGAACCGGGTATCATCATCAGTGAAGAGAGGTGATACCCATGAACATCGGCGAAGCTGTTAAGGAGCGCATTTTGGAATTGTGTAGCGAGCGCGATATTTCCATCAACAAGCTCTGTAGCATGAGCGGTGTGACCCAATCCACAGTAAACAACATCATCAGCGGTCGGAACCGCAGCGCAACAGTTTCTACAATCAAGAAACTCTGTGATGGTCTGGGAATCACAATCGAGGACTTCTTCAATTCTGAGCTGTTCCGGAATTTGGAACAGGAAATTCAATAGAAACAACCCGCCCGCATCCATACAGATGGTATGAATGCAGACGGGTTTCTTTTCTGCTATTAGATTCACTCCAAGAGCGTATGCTCTGTCACAGCCTTTAGATATAGTTCCGGCTCACCATTCAAAATCAGCTCGACATAGGCTAGCGGATCATTGTAGATCAGCCAGTCTAGTTCTGACCGCTGGTACATGCTGTTTGCCACCTCGCTCTCCACGGCGGTGCAGTCGATGGAGAGCAGCGTCCCGTCCTCCAGACACAGCTCCACGCAGGCGGTATCCAGGTTAAACTCACAGGACACGATCTTTCTCATAGTCGTTACCTCCCAATGCTTAAATTTCGGTTAGTTTTCCGCAGCGGCACAAGGGCCGTTTCGGTTATTTGGGATATTGGCAAGCAATGCGTGTGGATAGCCACACACACGACGGGCAAGCAATGCGAGTGTTAATACACACTCACATTTCCTGCCGTCTGCTTGTTGAGGGCAATGCCCCCAAGCCCCTATTGAACACAGAATTTCATTCTGTGGCTGCGCGTTCTCCGAACGCTTTTTGCCCCTGTACCCGGTGCCCTGTTTCGGGGCGCATAGGGTGTCGTGAATCGCGACATTCTCTGGTACTTTTAGGGTGTCCTAAAATGGGGTACCCTCCTGGAAGATGGGGTGGTAAAATACCACCCCGTTTTTTTCCTTTCCGCGACGGTGGCGACGGTCGCAATGGTGCTGGGAGTACCCCTCAAAACACCGTCGCGACCGTTGCGAGCGTCGCGCTTTACTCGATTACTTCAAACGCAGGTGCTTCCACCACCATGTAGGTCAGCCGGATACGCCGCCCGGCGTGTTTGGTTTTGTTCTCGTATTTCACCTGATGTTCTTCCAGCAAGCGGCTGGCGTTCACATTCAAATGCTTGGTGAGCCGGTTCACCGCCATGTCCGTCTGGATCGCCTGGGCCAGTTCGGTGGGACTGCCTTCCCATTCGCGGTTCTCGGAGGATACGATCTTTGCCACGGCCTCCAGCACCGGGTCTGGAGGCTGCTTCCAAAGCTCATTCTCTGCATGGTCGAGACCCCAAACCAGGCTCTCTTGGTCTTTGCTCAGATACAGCCGCTGATCCGGCTGGTCTCTGCCCACCACCTCCAGGGTGGCCTTGCTATCTGTCCGCTTTTCCTTCTGCATGAGGAGCGCACCATCCGCACATCCCAGCAAGCCCGTGGTACCCGAAATCATCTCAAAGCTGTCTCCCGCAGGCTGCTTTCTGGTGTGGTGAACGATCAGGACGCAGACGCCATATCGGTCAGCAAATTGTTTCAGCTTGCCGATTACCTCATAGTCGCTGGAGTAGCTATAACTATCGCTCACCGCCTCTCGGACCTTTTGCAGGGTATCCACGATAATCAGCTTGGTATCACTATGTTCCCGGACGAACTTTTCCAGTTGTTCATCCAGGCCGCTGCCGATCATTTTAGCGTTGGTGGCGAAGTGGAGGGAGCTTGTCCCCTCCACTCCGAACATTCGGAACATCCGGCGCTGTAAGCGGCTCTCGTCATCTTCCAGAGCAAGATAAAGGACTGTTCCCTGGCGGACTTTGTAGCCCCATAAATCTTGCCCGATACTGACATGGTGGGCCACTTGCGCCACCAGGAAGGACTTGCCGATTTTGGGCGCTCCGGCAAGGATGTACGCTCCCGTGTAGAGCAGGTTCTCAATCACCGCAGACTTACCCTCAAACACATTGTCCATCAGCTCGTCCAGGGTCACAGTATGCAGGTAAGCCGGGTCGCTCATGCGGCGCATTTTCCGGTAAAGTTCCTCCAAATCTCTTTCGGGGGAATTGCTTTTTTCTTCCGGGTCTGGTATAGTGGTCTTGGAATTTTGAGAGATTGACTGCCCATCATCTGCGCCAACAGATGAGCCCCGGGCGGTCATTTTCTTTTTCTCATCGATCATAGGCAAAGTCCTCCTGCATCCCGTTCATAATGGTTGCGATCATCTGGATTGTGTCCAGCAGCTCGTCGTTCACGCCCTGCCCGGCTTCGATCCGGCGCAGCTCATCCAGCACAGCGGCCAGCTGATCCCGCAGGGCCTTGTAGACCCTGGGGTTGCCCTGGACCACCACATCCCGGCAAAGCAGCCGCCGGATGATGTAATCCTGTTTAGTCAAGCCGGTGAGCTTCACCGCCGTCTCGATCTGGGCGTCCTCCTCCGGGGAGACCCGGAAAGCCACGGTCTTGTTCCTCCAACGGTTGTGCTTGTCCAAATTCTTTGCTGACATTTTAATTGCCCCTTTCCATGTTCAGTTTATCCGCCATTTCCGCCTGCTTGGACGGAAACAGGTGTGCGTAGTTATAGGTGATGTCGATGCTTTCATGGCCTACCCGGTCTGCGATAGCCGTAGCAGAGAACCCCATGTCAATCAGAAGCGACACCGCGCTGTGACGAATATCGTGGATTCTGATGCGCGGTATCCCGGCTTCTTTGGCTCCCCGGTCCATCTCCCGATGGAGATAGCTCTTGGTGACAGTGAACATTCGGTCATCCGGCCCGATCCCGTAGAGCATCTTGATGTAATCCTGGATTTCCTCGGCCAGGAACTGCGGCATGGTGATGACCCGATTGCTCTTTTCCGTCTTAGGGGTGGTAATCAGGTCCTCGCCGTTTAGCCGCTGATAGGACTTGTTGATAGACACGGTGCGCTTCTCGAAGTCAAAGTCCGCTGGGGTCAGGGCCAGCAGCTCCCCCTCTCGGATACCGCACCAGTAAAGCATCTCAAAGGCGTAGAAGGACAGTGGTTTATCCATCATCACCTCGGCAAATTTCAGGTACTGCTCCTTGGTCCAGAACATCATCTCTCGGTTTTTCTTTTTGCCCATGCTGCCCGCCTTCTTGCAGGGATTCTCCCGGAGGTTGTAGTACCGAACCGCGTGGTTGAAGATGGCACTGAGCTGATTGTGGACCGTTTTCAGGTACACTGGCGAGTAGGGCTTACCGTTCTCGTCTTTGTGGTTCAGCATCTCGTTCTGCCAAGTGATGATCTGCTGGGCGGTGATGTTGCACATCTTCAGCCTGCCGAAGTAGGGCAGCAGCTTGGTGCGGATGATGTGGTCCTTGGTGGCCCAGGTGTTTTCCTTGAGTCGGGTCTTCATATCCGCCGTGTAGAGGTCCACGAAACTCTTGAAGGTCATGTCCAGATCAGCGCTGGTCTTGTTGAGCTGTTCGCGCTCCCAGGCCTGTGCCTCCCGCTTGGTCTTGAAGCCCCGCTTCTGGGTCTGCTTGCGCTCGCCGTTCCAGTCAGTATAGCGGTAGACCGCCCGCCAGGTGTTTGTCTTTTCTTCCTTATAGACTGCCATGATTAGCCCTCCTTTCCCGTCTTGCCATAGCAAAACTTCTCCATGAAAAAGTTCCGATTGACCCGCCCGGAGATGGTCAGATAGCCCTTCTCACGGAGTTCGGCGTTGAGCTTGTGAATCACCTTGTAGGCGTGGGACTTGGAGATGCCCAGCTCCTGGGCCACTTCCTCCACGCGCATAAAGTTTTGTGCCTGCATTGAAAATACCTTCCTTTCTTCGTTGATGGCTGCTGCGGATGGATATTGTGTTCCATAAATGCCTCCTCACTTTCGTCCGCCACTTTTTTCCCGGATGTATAACCAGAGATTGCGGCAGTTCTTTTTTGTTTATTAATTCTAAGCTATTATGCTTAGTCTATCGCTATTATACTAAGCAAAATGGCTTGTGTCAATTGGAGTACGCAAAATAAATTAAATAAAATTGTTTAGGATTCTCTTGACTTTACTAAGCATTTCTGCTACGCTTTTCCTAAGGACAAGCAACGATTGGAGTTGATGATATGGCGATTGGCGAACGGATTCACTTTTTCCGTCTCCTGCGGGGGATGACGCAG
>OGXT01002290.1_pt1 | contig 15556 bp, 16 predicted proteins | sample 1576361 | NCBI WGS metagenome assembly OGXT01 (sample SAMEA3541514, study PRJEB24748) | human gut metagenome | biome: human gut; feature: human-associated habitat; material: faeces | place: China | collected 2012 | reverse complement strand
ATGTATTATCTTCTATATAATCTTCTATTTTATTTAAATCTAATTGCTCATTTATGGCAGCACCAGCATAGTCTGTTCTACCCTTTACAGCCTTTTGCATTATTCCATTATTACCAATTACTAGGCTTATACTTATTCCAGCTAATATGATTAAAACTATAATAGTCACCACCAAAGCAATTAATGTAATTCCGCTTTTCTTCTTTTTTATTAAAATTTAAGCTTATTTTCTTACTTTCTTTCATTTTTCCATATCTCCTCTCATGTTTTTCCTTAGACATCATTTTTTTTGAATTTACTAATCTTTAATCTAAAACATAACTTTAAATTACAGCTCTTTCCATATTATAATATCTATCTTTTCCTTCTTTCCTTCGTTTTATTCATCTTTTTGCTTTTATTTTGGCTTTCAGGCATAAATTTATACATCTTAATTATGTATTTTTACGCTTAAATTTTTTATAATTTTCAATGTACACTCATGCCTTATAATTTCCAAAATTATTCTACCATTCATTCACCCCAGTGTCAATATTTCTATTTCCTTTTTTCAACTTTATCCGACAAGGACATTTGGGAGGACATTTGGGGACGGGTCACTTTTGTCCTTTACATAACAATAAGTATTTTGGAACTATTTCGGTCAAGGGTGTTTTAGTCGGAGGTCTGCGGTCTGACCTCTGACCTCTGTTTTCTGACTTCAGACTTCGGTTCTCAACCTTCTATGCTCCAAAAGGGACAGATGACGCAAAAAGAAACGTCCTAAATAGCGTCTTGACTAATTAGGTTAAGTGTTGTATTATATAGTGGTAAAATTTTAAGGAGGAATGACAATATATGTTATGTTCTATATGTAATAAGAATACTGCGGTTATTTTTATTAATAAACAAATGCCTGATAATTCTATTGCAACTGAAGGCCTTTGCTATGAATGTGCTAGAAAAAAAGGTATTAGCCCTTTGGATGCACTTGCTAAACAGGCAAATATTTCTGAAGAAGATTTAAAAAATATGACAGACCAATTAGAAAATATGTTTCAAGATATGTCTTCTAATATGGATATGGATTCTATTATAAATAATGCAGATGAGAATTTTGATGACCAAGATACACCAAATGGTATTCCTCTTGGTGCTATTTTTTCTAATATTTTTGGAAGAAATGAAAATTCTTCTGAAAGTAGCTCTTCTTCAAATGGAGAAAAGAAAAAAGTAAAAGTAGATAAAAAGCCAAATTCTAAAAAGAAAAAGGCTTTGGATACTTTTGGTACTAACCTTACTGTTAAGGCTAAAAATAACGAAATTGATATGGTTATTGGTAGAAATAAAGAAATCCAAAGAATGATTCAAATTTTAAATAGACGTTCTAAAAATAACCCTTGTTTAATAGGTGAACCCGGTGTTGGTAAAACTGCTATTGCTCAAGGCTTGGCTCTTAAAATTGCTGCTGGCAAAGTTCCTGCTAAACTTTTAAATAAAGAAGTTTATTTATTGGATATGACTGCAGTTATCGCTGGAACTCAATTTAGAGGTCAATTTGAATCTAGGATGAAATCTATTATGGACGAATGCAAGAGTCTTGGAAATATCATTTTGGTTATAGATGAAATTCACAATATAATTGGTGCTGGTGATAGCGAACATTCTATGAATGCTGCAAATATTTTAAAACCTGCTCTTGCCAATGGTGAAATTCAATTGATAGGAACTACTACTTTAAAAGAATATCGCAAATACATTGAAAAAGATACTGCTTTAGAACGTAGATTTCAACCTATAATAGTTGAAGAGCCTTCTATATCTGATTCTATAGATATTCTTGAAGGAATTAAAAAATATTATGAGGACTTTCATAAGGTTAAAATTTCAAATGATGTAATTAAGCAAACTGTTATTATGTCTGAAAAATATATACATGACCGCTTTTTGCCTGATAAAGCAATAGACATTTTAGATGAAGCTTGCTCACGTATAAACCTTAACAACAAATCTTTATACAGGTTAGAAGTATTAAAAAATGAGTTAAAACAAGTTCAAGAGGAAAAAGAAGAAGCTGCTTTAGCAGATTCAACTGAAGACTACCAAAAGGCTGCTGAACTAAAAGCAAAGGAATGCAGTTTAACTGAGCAAATTGATAATATTAATGCACACTTAAAGCTTAAAAACTTAACTATTCAAGATATTGCAGAAGTTATAGAAAGTTGGACTAAAATTCCTGTTAAAAAGATAACTGAAGAGGAAACTTTAAAATTACTAAACTTAGAAACAAATCTTCATAAAAGAGTTATTGGCCAAGAAGAAGCCGTTGAAGCTGTTAGCCGTGCTATTAGAAGAAACAGAGCTGGTTTAAAAAGCACAAAAAGACCACCTTCATTCATATTTGTTGGTCCTACTGGTGTTGGTAAAACTGAACTTGCAAAAAGCTTAGCTTACGAAATGTTTGGAAGTGAAGATTCTATTATTAGAGTAGATATGTCTGAATATATGGAAAGTCACTCTACTTCTAAATTGATTGGCTCTCCTCCAGGATATGTAGGCTATGATGATGCAGGCCAATTAACTGAAAAAGTTAAAAGAAATCCTTATTCTATAGTTTTACTTGATGAAATTGAAAAGGCTCATCCAGATGTATTTAACATTTTACTTCAAGTATTAGATGAAGGCAGATTAACAGATAGTCAGGGTAATACCGTAAGTTTTGAAAACACTATTATAATTATGACTTCAAATGCTGGCTCTAATTTAAATACAAATTCAATTGGATTTGGCGGAAACAGTGTTGGAAATAAAGCAAAAATTTTAGATGCTTTAAAACAAAACTTTAGACCAGAATTTTTAAATAGAGTTGATGAAATTGTTGTATTTGAGCCTTTAAGTAAAGAACAATTATTACAAATTTTAGATTTAATGTTAGAAGATACACAAAAAGCATTAGCTGATAAAAATATTTCTTTAGAAATTTCTGAAAGTGCTAAGGAATACCTTTTAGAAAAAGGAACTGACTTAAAATACGGTGCACGACCTTTAAGAAGAGCTATAACTCGTTATTTAGAAGATGAATTGTCTGATAAAATTTTAAGGCAAGAATTAACAAATGGTCAAACTGTTTGTGTAACTACTAAAGATGGCGCACTTGATTTTAATATAAAAATATAGCAATAAATGTAAAAAAATTAGGAGGATCTAAAAATGTTTAAACACATACCAAATATGCTTACCATACTAAGATTTATATTAATACCTTTTATTATAGTATTTCTATTTCAAGATAAATATGTAGAAGCTTTTATATTTTTAACTGCTTCTGGAATTACAGATGTACTAGATGGCTTTATAGCAAGAAAATTTAATTTTATAACAAACTTTGGTAAACTAATAGACCCTCTTGCAGATAAAACCACTCAAATAGCAATATTGGTTACTCTTGCTTTAAAAGGAATTATACCTTTTTGGTTTTTAATTATTGTTTTCATTAAAGAATTTTTAATGATTGCAGGAGCTTCTTTCCTTTATGGAAAAGAGCTTGTTGTTTCTTCAAAATGGTATGGCAAATTGTCTACTGTACTATTTTATTTAGCAATAGTTTCTTCAATTGCTATTAGATTCTTTGCTTTAGACTGTAATTTTGATATATACATATATTATGTGGCTCTTGCTGCTACTATATTTTCTTTATTTATGTATTTCAATGCTTTCTATAAACAAGGGTATTTGAAAAAGGAAAATTTAAAACTTGATAAATAGTTTTTGTTTAAAAGCAAAGTCTTGTTATTTCGTTAACAAAACTTTGCTTTTTTTCTTACATAAAATAATCAATTATTCCATTATATATTCCCCATGCTAGTTTATCTTGATAGCTATCTTCTAAAAGTAATTTTTCTTCTTCTTTGTTAGATAAAAATCCACATTCTACAATTGAAATTGGTATTTCTACATGCTTCATTATATATACATTATCTAACTTCATTGCAACTCTTTTATTTTCTTTTTGAATTGCCTCATTTAAATTTTCTTGCAAGCTTTTGGCAAGTTTTATACTTTGCTCATTTCCCTCTTTGTAAAAGCACTGCCACCCCCAATATTGTTCTTGTGGAATTTTATTTAAATGAATTGATACAAATATATCTGCTTGTGCTTCGTTTCCTATTTTTACCCTATTGTGAATGTCTGATATTTTCTTTTGTTTTAAGGTTTTACTATCTAAACTATAAATTGCTTCATCATCACTTCTTGTAAGTATTACTATTGCTCCGCTTTGTTCTAACAAACTTTGTACTTTTAATGCAATTTTTAGGTTTGTTTGTGCCTCTGTTGTTCCGTGAACTACTTTGTGCTCCGCTCATCTGGCTTTCCGTGCCCAGCATCTAACACTATAACTTTATTACTAACTGGAAGTGCTACTGTTTGCACCACTTTTGTTGTTCTACTATTGGTTTGTATTACAAAGGTAAACATTGCCACCATAATAATACTTGTAACTAACATTATTCTTTTTTTACTTAAAATAATCATATTAAAAACTCCCATTTCGATACTTTATATATCTTATGAGAGTTCTTTTATTTTATTCTAATTTTTACATTATTGCTGAGTATTCTGTTGAAGATGCTATTCCAAAGATAAACATGCCCATAAACATAACTATCCATATTGCAAGTGCTATACTTCCTGTTACTATTCCGGCAATAGCCATTCCTTTTTCTTCTTGTTTTACTCCTAATATTCCAAATATTATTGCAAGTATTGAGCAAGGTACAGACATAAACCATGCACACCAAGTTACTATTGATACTATTCCTAATACCATAGATGATATACTAAGTCCTTGTTTTTTTTCATTATTTTCTCCCATTTTTCTTTCTTCCTTTCCTAGGCATATATGCCTTTATTTTTATAACCATTTTTATTATACAGTATTTCTATTTTGTGGTCAAATAAATTTTACTTTATTTTTTCTTTACTGCTTCTTTCTTTTAAAAGTTTCTACATATTGTAAATATTGTAATTATGATACAAAATGCTAGCCAAAATTTAGTTTTCGGATACAAAAATGTAAGTATTGCTTTTTTCCTAAAGGAATTGACTATGTACAAAATATTAACTAGCATTAAGTATATAATTGTTACAAAAAATACTGGATGATATAAAAAACTTTGCTTAAAATTTCCTTGTACTAAGTTTATTACACATCTTGTTCCACCACAGCTAGGGCACAAAATTCCTAAGTATGTGTTTATTAAACATTTTGGCATTATATTTATTAGATTATTTTTTACTATTATAAAAATAATTAGAACTAAAAATAAAATCCCTAGTTCTAATTTTAACATTTTCTTTATTTTTGAATTCATTTTTTATTAGTATCCTCCTTCAAGGCACAGCTTAAATTCAAAAGCTAATTTTTTATTTTTCTCCATTTTTTCTTCTATCTATTACATATGTACTTCCTTGAATTGTTTTTGCTAAATGTTTTACGCTTGCTCCTGCTTCTCCTATTTCTAAAACATTTGCAAATCTGCCCACTTCTACTTCTACAACTCCTATAGATATAGATGTAAGTGGAAATTGCTCCATTATTCCCTTTCTGTTTGCTACCTCAAAATATCCTCTATTTACATCATCTTCTGTAAAGAATTTTGAAACATTTGAGTCAAAATCTGTAATAATGTTTTGGCATATTCTTTCATAGTCTGTTTCAGAAACTATAGCTACAAAGTCATCACCACCAATGTGACCAACAAAGCTATCTTCGTATTCGTCTGTGTGTACATTTTTTAATATGATTTTTGCTGTAAATTTTATAATTTGGTCTCCTTTTAAGAATCCATATATGTCATTGTATGCTTTAAAGTTATCTAAGTCTATATATATCATTGCAAAGGTTTCTTTTAATGAAAATCTTTTTTTCATTTCAGCTTGTATTTGTACATTTCCTGGAAGTCCTGTTAGTGGGCTTACTCTTCTATTTATATATATTAGTTTTAGTGTATTTTGTATTGTATAATAGAAAAAATCTTCGTTTATTGGGTTTATTATGTAGTGTGACACTCCCAATTTTAATAAATTTATTCTATGTGTGTGATTTTTGTTTGAAGATAACACTATAACTGGTGTAATGCTGTTGTCATCATCTTTTTTTATTTTTTGACATATTGAAATTATGTCTTCATCTATATTGTCTTCATTAATTATAATTAATGATGGTATATTTTTTAATGCAATATCTAAGCTTTCTGTAGGTACGCTTTTAAAGCGATAACTTCTATCTTCTTTAAAAAGCCTTTTTAATGTTTCTCTTAAATCTGGTTTATCATCAATTATATAAATTTCCTGTATCATAATTACTCCTTATTCTTTTTCTTTATATTTTCTTTTAATCTTTTTAAGTCAATTTTTTGATTTAAAAATTTTGTTATTGTTTCAGATTTCATACTTGGAAATGCCTTTTTTAGACGGTTTGCTTGTCTATATATTCTTAGCTTTAGCTTTGCTTGCGCTATTTTTAATTCCTTTATTTTACTTTCTGCATTTTCTATAGTATTTTTTTCTATAGTTACTATTTTTTCTTTGCTTTTATCTTTTAATTCTTTTATTGCTATTCCCATATCATTAATATTTTTTACCATATTTTCAAAATTAGTCACTGCTATTACGCTTATTATTAAATCTATAAGCGTTAATATTGCTACTGCTATATTTGCATAAAATAACATGTTTATATCTACCATATTTATTAGTTTTTCTACTATTGGATGAACAAGGCAAATAAATATTACTCCTAATATTCCCCAATATATAGAATTTTTTAAGCAAACCCTTCCTTGAAAATTGTATTTAAGATATGAATAATCCCAATATTTTGTTTTAAATATTTTCTCTAATAATATTCCAACAATATATTCCCATACTGAAAGTATAAAAAATGCTGCCACAAAAAGCAATAATGGCCTTTCTTTTAGGAAGTTTAGCGATAATATCATTATTATTGCACCAAATCCGTAAATTGGACACAATGGTCCATTTAAAAAGCCACTATTAACAAATTTCTTTTGAGCAAGTGTTTTATAAACAGATTCCAACACCCAGCCAGCAAAGGAATATAAAATGAAATATGTAAAAAAACATATTATTGTCTTCATTTTTCCCCTTCACTTTCTTTTATTAAACTGTTACCTCTCCAGAAACTTCTTCTTGCAATCCATTGATGTTATATGCTTTTATTGTTATTTTATTTTCTCCTTGTGATAGTGGTTGTTTGAATTCTACTTCTTTCATGTTTAAAGAGGTTCCTGTGTTTTCTGCATCTGTTGAATAGAATTGCCCATTTAAAGTATATTCTATTTTTTTAACTCCTTCTTCATCTGTAACTTTTACAAGTAGGTCGTTTCCATCTCTTAAAAGCTCTATTTTTGGTTTTTTAACGCCTTTAAATACTTGTTCTTTTACAGTTTCGTTTCCTGCTTTATCTACTGCTATAATTGTTAATGTATTTTCTCCCTTTAAAATGTCAATTTTATCTTCTATTTGTTTTGGTGAATCTTCTCTTGCTTCTATTTTTGTTTCATCTTCGCCATTCCAATAATAGCTCATATAGCTTAGTGCTGTTTCATCTTTAGCTACTATTTTTACTTTTGAATTTTCTACTAGTAGCTCAATTTCTGGTTTTGTAGTATCGCTTTGGGCTTTTTCGTATACTTGGCTATATGATGCCTCTTTTCCATTAATATCTATTGCTTTTAGTACTAGTGTATTTTCGCCTGTTGGTATTTCTATACTTTCATTTATTTCTTTTCTTCCTTTTCCTTGCAACGTAATTCCTTCTGCTCCGTTCCAAGAATATACGATTTTATCTATTATTTGGTCATGTTTTATAGTTATATTTAATTTGCCTTCTACTTGTGCTACTTCTATTAATGGTTCACTTTGGCTCGCTTCTCCATTTTTATTTATCATTGCATATGCACTTTGCGCAACTAAAAATATGCCAAATACAATACATGCTATGGCAAATATTTTTATAACTGTATTTACTTCTAATGTTTGTCCTTTTTTAGGAGTTGTTGTATATAAAATTTGATTCATTTTTACCTCTCAATTAAAATCCTATTAATTTTTTCTAGCGAAATTATATCATTACAGTTATTTATTTGCAATAATTTCCATTAAATTTATTGGCCTTTTTTGTCAAGTACCTGTTTTTTTGCGCATTCCCAGAAACAGTTAAAAAATAAATGTCCACCCATATGGGGACAGATGACGCTATTTAGGGAATATCCTAAATAGCGTCATTTTATAATTTATAATACATATTTTTTAATTAGTATTACTCCTGATGATAAGATTGCAAGTCCTGTTGTTATTAATGTAATATATTCTATTGTTCCATTTGCTCCAGTTTTTGTAGTTAAAATAACTGGTGCATCATCTATATCGTCTTCATCTGGCTTTTTGTTGTCTGGTACTGAGTCTATGTCTGGTGTGTTGCTGTCATTATAGTCTTTGCTTATTTCTGCTACGTTTGTTTTTAATCCAAAGTTATTTTTTCCATTTATCCAAGTAAGTAATACTTCAACATCTGCATATTCCCCTGGTTGTAATAATGTATCTTTTAATTGGTCTGTTACTATGCTTCCATCTTCTAGTTGAGTCCATTGTGGATTATCTGCTTGAACAAATTTTAATCCTTCTGGAATATAGTCTTTTACTTCTTTTGCATATCCTGCTATCTCACCTTCGTTGTAAACTCTAATGCTGTAACGGAATTTAACCACTACTTTGTTTAGTCTGCTTTCTTTTATTTCTACTTTTACAACTTCTTCTGGATCGTCTTCTGGTTTATGGCCTGTATTAGTAACTGTTTCTTTTCCGTTATCTATTACTATTGCTTGTGTTACCCATTTTCTTAAAGCTAAGTCAAAATATTTTACTTTAACTTTTTCTATATCTTGGTCATCTTCTCCTTCAATCCATTTATCTGGTGTTGAGTCAATATCAATTATATCTTTTCCATCTTTATCAGAATCGTTTGAAACTTGAGCTTTATTAATTAATATTCTGTCTGATGTATTTGGCTCTGTTACTTTAAATGCTATTTTTACATCTTTGTAAGCTGGCTCTTTCATTGTTGCACTATCAAATTTTACAAGTAAATTATTTCTACCAGCCTCCACTTCTTGTTCTTTAGATAAATAATCTGTCTTTATAGATACCGCTTCTTTTACATTTGTTGTTTCATTTCCATCTTTATCTAACATTACCCATCTATATGTTTTATTTGTATCATTATCTGGTAAAAATTCTAGTCCTTCTGGTAAATCGTCTTTAACTTCTTTTGCATAGCCATCTTTAGTTCCTTCGTTATATACTCTTATAGTATAAGTAACTATGTTTCCATTTTCTACTTCTACTGGCTCTTTTGGATGATTGTAAATAGCTGTTGTTCCTGTTTTTTCTACTAATGGTGTTACATCAACTACTGGCTGCCTTATATATTTACCATTTTCGTCTACAAGTTCTTTATCATTTACGGCTGTAATGAATTTTCTTAATGCTAAGTCAAAGTAACTTAATTTTACATGTTCTACATCTATATCGTCTTCTTTTGGATTGTTATTATCTGGTATAGAATCTCTATCGTCTATTTTATTACCATTTTCATCTGAATCATCTGAAATTTCTGCTGTGTTTGTAATAATTCCTGTATATGTATTTGATGCTGATACTTTAAATGCTACTTTTACTTCTTTGAAATCTGGTGATGTTCTTGTGCTGTCAAATGGTTGTATTAAGTTTACTCCTAATGTTTTTTCTTGCTCTTTAGATAAATAGTCTGTTGTTATAGCTTTTGCTTTATTTACATCTGTTGTTTCATTTCCACTTTCGTCTAACATAATCCAACGATATTCTTTGTTTGTTTCATGTTCTGGTAAAAATTCTAATCCTTCTGGAATATTATCTTTTATTTCTTTAGCATATCCTGCAATGTCACCTTCATTATATATGCGAAGTGTGTACTCAACAATATCTGTACTGTCTACTTCTATTGGTTCTTTTGTATGTTCATATATATAGTTTCCATTTTCATCTTTTACATTTGTGAATACTGGAACTCTGTTTGTTACAGGTATTTCATTTATTTTTGTAATGAATTTTCTTAATGCTAAGTCAAATTCTTCTAATATTAATTTCTCAAAATCGTCGTCATCTTGTTGTCCTTTGTAATGGTAATTACTATCTGTTAATATAGATTTGTTAGATTCCTTTCCTTTGTAGTCTGGTAAGTTTGCATCACTTGGTAAAACTACATTTTCTTTTTGTGAATCTCTATCTCTTATAGTATTTCCATTAGCATCTGTGAAATCTGTAATTTCTGCAATATTTGTAATTACTTTATCTAAGTCCTTTGTAGATTTTACTCTACATTTTATTTTTAATTCTTTGTAGTCTAATTTTGTTCCGTCAAATGCTTTAATTAATGTATCTTCTGGGTCTATTGTTGGTTTTGCTAAATATGATGTGCTTGCTTTTCTTAATGAAGAATCTATTACCCATCCATATTTTGCGTTAAAGTTTTCCTCATCATCAATTACAAATTCCAATTGTGGTGGTAAATAGTCTGTAACTTTGCTTGCATATCCATCTATTTCGCCTTCATTGTATATTCTTAATGTATAAATTACTATATCTCCTACAGCTACTCCAATTGGATTTTTAGGATGTTTATATTCAGCTGTTGTCCCTGTACCATTTATTAATGGTGTTAAGTCGATTGTTGGTTCTCTTAAATATGTACCATCTTCTTTTACTAATTCTTTTCCATTTATATTAGTAATAAATTTTCTTAATGCTAAGTCAAATGGTTTGCCTGGTAATATTAATTCTTCATAGTCATCATCATCTTCATAACCCCATCCTTCTTCTGAAGTTCCTGGGTTATAGTTATTTTTTTGTTCTTCTGTTAAATCTTTTGGAACAGAATCTCTATCTGTTATTGAATTTCCACTTTCATCTGTATGGTTTGTAATTTCTGCAATATTTTTCAAGCTTTGTTCAAACTCTGATGCTTGTGCATTTACTATACATTCTACTTGTACATCTGCATAGTCTACTTGTGAACCATTAAATTTAGCAAGTAATCTGTTTGCTAATTTATTTGTTACTATTGTTTTTCCATCTCCAGATGGATTTGTCCAGCCATTTTCTGTATTTATTGCACTATTTTGTTTTAAGGTTAGTCCTTCTGGTAGGTAGTCTGTTATTTCTTTTGCATAGCCATCTATGTCGCCTTCATTGTATATTCTAATTGTATATAAAACTGTATCTCCTATTTTTACTTGAATTGGAGTTTTTGTATGTGTTTTAGTTACTGTTGTAATTGTTTTATTTTTTAAGGCTTCTATAGTTTGAGTTGTAACTGCTGGTTCTCTGCTTGGTTCTACAGCTACACCATTTATTTTTGTAATAAATTTTCTTAATGCTAAGTCAAAGTTTGATAAATTAAGTGTTACTTCTTCTTCAAATACTTTTTCTTCTGGTGTTACTTCTGCTACTGGTTGGTCATTATTTGGATTTGAAACTGTCCAATAAGTAACTGTATTTTGTTTCATTTTTGTTACTACTTTAAATTTAGCATTTTCTATATTTTGTGTAGATGGTATTTTTAAATAGAAGTTTTCTCCTATTAATTCTTTTAAAGTTTTTGTTGTGTCTTGTTTATTGCTATCTAGTAAAGTATAGTTTATAGCTTGGTTATTAGTACTTACTAACATTCCATCTAATGTATATACTTTATCTGATACTTGTTCTATTTTGTAAGGTCCTGCTATGTAATAGTTTCCATTTAATGTTACCCTTGATGTGTTTGAAGTAAATTTAACTGGATTTGCTGAGTTTGATGTTACATCTATATTTTTATTTGCTTCTGCATTTGTTATAAAATACTCATATAAAGTGTCTATGTCATTACTTAAATCCCAATTGTTAAATACATCATCTACTGAGTCATAGCTTAATTGGCTTGCAAGTTTAGCTTGCACTGTTGTAATTTCGTCTGCTTTATATTGGTCATTGTTTGTAAAATGCCAAATTGCTACTTGTTGTACTATATCTATTAAATCGTCATTTAATTTACTATTTGGAATTCCTGCTTTAGTTAATAATTCTTGTTTAAAGGCCGCTGCATTTGCAGTTTGCTCTGCTGTTGGACTAGTAGATGGCGCAGGTACATAGCTGTTTTCTAAAATCCACACGATTGCATTATAGTTTTCTGCACTTGGTAGTGTAGCTTTATAGCTATTTATAATGTTTTTATCTGCTTCTATAGGATTTTTCATATCTGCATACACGTTGTATATTCTTTCTTGTGTAGCACTTCCATTTACTGAACCAAATCCTACTCCCATTTTCAAACAATACAAACCATTATTTAAATTTTTTATTGTTTGTCCATTTGTGTTGTATTCGTATATTTTCCACATATCTTGTTCTTTAATTCCTCTTGATGATTTTAAACCTGCTTGATATGCATATCCAGATGCACGATATGTTGGGTTGTTCATTTTTAATAGTTTTCCAGTATTATTTACACTTGCTTGACTAGTAGCCGAAATAGAAAGAATTCCAGCTAATGTTGTACCCATAATTATTGTTTGTAATAATCCCTTTTTAAACTTCATAACTTTACCATCCTTTTATTTTAGTTATACTTCTCTATATTTTATTTTAGTTGCCTTTTGCAAATTCGTCAATAGTAATATTTTCCACTGTTTTTAATGTTTCAATTTGTTTTCAAAAAGCGACTGAAATGTGTTTACGGAAATAGGTTTCTTTGATTTTAAAAACTCTTTTTGACCGTATATTACAATTATATTACATTTTTATTACAAATGCAATATTTTATTTGATTTTACTTAGAAAAATGCGGATTTTAGGAATTTTAAAAAAGATAAAAAATATTTTTGAAAAACAAGAATTAGATATATTAAAACCAAAATCTAGCCAAATAACATTACCTCTTTTAAATAAAACATATCTCATTAACAACTTAACATCATCGACCGATATTTTAGGATTATTAAAAGTATATTTGTTTTCTTTAAAACTATAATTTTTCTTGATAATATTCTTTATAGCTTTATTTGACTTATTAAATGTATATTGTGTAATAACATAATAAGGAAGTGTATAATTTACTACATTCGTATAAATATAATTTTCATCTTTTTCGTTCATAACTTTTTCAGTTTTATCTTTTAACCAAGTAAAATACATCTTTCCACGTTTTTTATCTATATCTTCAAATAAAGACTTCCTGAAAGTTCTTAATTTTTTCAAACATTCTAAATATGCTTTTTTCACTATAATTGCTTTCCTTCTATCAAAGTTTGATATATTATATCACGATTCAAAAAAATGTCAATTATTTCCAGTTTATATATTTTTCAAATATTCTTCTGACTCTGACAATTTAATCTTTTTAGTCAAATTTGAAATATACACATCATTTGAATAATTAAAAACTGAGGATGATTTTTTCGCAAAAGAAAAAAATCAACCATTTTACTGATTGATTTTCATATCTATCTGTTCTAAAAAAGTTCAAACAGAAACGTCGTTGGAGGCGCCACCCGGATTTTATTTTTCTCTTTGTCTTCAATTTGTAGGCATACGTTGCCTTTATTATGTTTTTGTATGCAATTTGTATGCAGTTTTATTTATTATTAAATCCATATGCAATACCTACTTTATATATTTTAATAAAAATATCTTTAAATATTTTTGCAACAATTCTTTCTTTCCAATTTAAATTTTGCATAATTTCTTTAATTAGTAGTGCATTTTCTTTTTCCATATATATTCTCCATTTCTTTTATATTGAAGCTTCTATAATTCTTATATAATGAATAGTGTTCTCTTTAGTGAACTTTATATGAAAACGTAAATTTTATATTTGAAAATGTATTTTTATATTTTCGTATAATTTTTCTTAAAATCTGGGAATCGCTGGAAAAATATAAAAAAAAGAAGTATATTCCTATACTCCTAGAACATATAAATCTTTTATTTTAGTTATAAATTCGTCTTTATCTTTTATTTCTTTTCTATATTTTTTTATTTTTGAAATATATTTATCGTATGTTTCGTCACTTATATATGAATTTCTATATAAGTCCTTATAATAATCAAAAGCTAGTTCATATGCCTCTAATTTTGTTTTTACATCTTCATATTCAATATCTATACTTTCTTTATATATTTCTAATATTTCTTTCATATCATGATATTCTTTAAACTCATCCTTTATTGCTACTATCTTATAATTTTGTCTTTGTAGTTCTATTAGATTAACAACTAATGCGTCCTTATATATATCTTTACATCTTAACACTTTATCTTTTTCATAACTTACTTCAAAATAATCTTTCATTCTACCACTCCACTTTATACAAATCATTTACTTCTACATTTAATGCTTTTGATATTTTAACTAACACACTTATTGATGGTTCTTTTTCATTTCTTTCTATATAACTTAAATGCGCTTTTGATACATTCGCTTTTTTAGACAATTCCTCTAAACTTATATTCTTTTCTTCTCTTATCTGTCTTATTAACATTTCTATTCTCAATAATATCACCATCTTTAGTATGCTTAATATTTTTAATATCATACTTATTGTTCACTATGGTGAATTTAGTAAAATTTGTATAAAAAATAGAGTCATAAAGACTCTATGTATGTGAAATATTTTGAACTAATAAAGTTCGTATTTACTTTATTGTAAATTTTTATTTTTGTCAAGCAAAAGAAAAAGACTATTGCTAGTCTTTTTTATTTTCCACAGCATTGTTTAAATTTTCTTCCGCTTCCACAAGGGCAAGGGTCATTTCTCCCAATATTTTTGAATTTTTTAGCATTTATTTCATCTACATAATCTGTACGTTTAGTTGAAGGTATTCTAAAAGAAAAAGATGTTTCTCCTTCGTAATTAGATATTGCCAAATCTCCAAGTGACATTATATCCATTCCAATTAATAAATCTGACCCCTCAACAGCTGTAAATTCTGTTACTTGAACTCCATTTATATTTACATTGTTTGGTAATGCTATATCTATGATATAAGTATCTACTACTCTTTCTCCATTTGCTGTATTTATGGTTGCTTTTCCTGTCGGAATTAATCCACACTCTTTTGCAACTTTACTTGAAATTGCTGTATTGCTTGCTCCAGTATCCCAAATTCCAACAAATTCCTTTTCTCTTGCATCATTGAATAACTCTTTATTTGCAGAAACTTTTACTTTACTTAATAAAACATTGGCTATTCCATTTGCTTTACATGTAAAAGCTGAAACTGGTATATTAGACATTAAATCTCACTCTCGTATGAAATGTTTGTATATTTTCGTTATCTGTACATTGTTGTATTATATATGTTCCTGCTTCTATATTTTTAGCACTTTGAATAGCTTCTTGTAAATCTTCATATACTCCAAATATCTCTTCATCTTTTATAATTATAAATTTATTATTATATTTTTTATTTAATTCTTTTT
>OGXT01002284.1_pt1 | contig 15575 bp, 17 predicted proteins | sample 1576361 | NCBI WGS metagenome assembly OGXT01 (sample SAMEA3541514, study PRJEB24748) | human gut metagenome | biome: human gut; feature: human-associated habitat; material: faeces | place: China | collected 2012 | reverse complement strand
TGTAATTGGAAGTAATAGCACTAGTAATACTCCAAAACCTATTCCTATTAAGCACACACCTATGGTCTTTTTTAGTGCACAAAACATAATATATTACCTCCTTTTTATTATATTATATTTATTTTTACTTTTTTTGTTACAATGAACCTTATCTACTAAAACCATTTTTCCTTTTGCTCTGCGCTCAAACTCTACCCAAAATTGCCACCTTTTTTCAATTAGAGCCTCTACTCCCCAATTGATTTTTTTGCTTATTTGTGGTTTAATATTTTTATAAATTTTAAGAAAGGTTATGAAATATTATGAATTCTAAACAAGCTATAAATATTTTAGAAATTTTAAAAGATACTTATCCTGATGCTAAATGTAGTTTGGATTTTTCTACTCCTTTTGAATTGTTGGTGGCTGTTATTTTATCTGCTCAATGTACTGACGAAAGGGTTAATAAAACTACTCCTTTTATTTTTAGTAAGTTTAAAACCCCCGAAGATTTTGCTAACATGGATTTAGAATTGTTGGAAAACTTAATTCATTCTTGTGGTTTTTATAAAAATAAAGCTAAAAATATAAAGGCTACTTCTAATATTTTGGTAAATGAATATAATTCAACTGTACCCAATACTATGGAAGAGTTGCTTACTCTTCCCGGTGTTGGAAGAAAAACTGCAAATGTTGTTATGCTAGAGGCTTTTAACTCACCTCAAGGTGTAGCTGTTGATACTCATTGTAAACGTATTTCTAATAGAATTGGATTTTCAAATGAGGCTACTCCTGAAAAAATTGAGCAAGATTTACTAAGGTTGTTTCCTAAAAAGTATTATTACGATTTAAACCATATTTTAATTTGGCATGGCAGAAATATTTGTACCTCTCAAAGTCCTAAATGTGAAATTTGCCCTATCTCTTATATGTGCAAATATAGAAAAACCAAAAAGTGCTAAAATACTAGCACTTTTTCCTTGACAAATTTCGCTTAAAGATATATATTTACACTATATTATTTGAAAGGAGATTTTACAAAATGTTAAAGAAAAAATCAAAAATTTTACTTATTGTTTTATCTATTATTTTATTATTTTCTTCTGTTTGCCTTGCTACAGAAGCTTCTGTAGATAATACAATTGTAACTACTTCAGAAGAAAATTCAGCTGTAGAAACTACTTCTGAAAATGGAGATAACCATAACCATTCTTCTACAGAAGCTACTGCTAACTGGGTTAATAGCGATTTATATCTTTCAGATGATGAAGTTGTTATTGACAAGGTAGTAGACGGAAATGTTTTTATTGCTGCTAATGAAGTAAAAATAACAGGAGAAATTGGAGGAGACCTTTTCGTTGTAGCTAACAAAGTAACTATTGACGGTGGATATGTATATAGTAGCATTTTCGCTTGTGCAAACGAAATTACTATTAATGGTGTTGTATATGATGTTTATGCAGTAGCTAACAAATTCACTTTAGATACTAATGGTTTTGTTTACAGAGATTTTAAAGTTTCTGGAAACACTGTTAATATTAACGGAAAAATCAGAAGAAATGCTTTTATAAATGCTAAGTCAATAAACCTTCCTGATGAAAGCTCTGATACAGTAATTTATGGTAATTTAAATTATTCTTCTACAAGTGAAATTAACTTTGCAGAAGGTACTGTTTCTGGAGATATTTCTTACACAGCTGTTAACGCAGATACAAAAGTTGCAGTTTCTGTAGCTGCTATTATTTTAAAACAAGCTCTTAATATTTTTAAACAATTAGTATTAACTTTTGTTTTAGTTTTACTTTTAATCTGGTTAGCACCTAAATTTATTGAAAGAGTTGAAAAAATGAGCATAAAGAAATGTCTTGCTAGTTTAGGTATTGGTGTTTTAGCTCCAATAGTTGCAGTTATAGTTTCATTATTATTACTAATAAGTGTATTTGGAACTAAATTATTTACTCCTTTTGCATTACTTTTTGTAGTATTTTCACTTATAGCTTCTTCTATAACAAGTATTTACTTTGGTAAATTAGTTACTAGAAAATTAAAAATGAATGGAAATGTTAAATTTGTATTATTTACATTATTAGTTAATTTAGTGCTTTGCTTAATTACTAAAATTCCATTTGTTGGTGCTTTTATAAGCTTCTTAATTTATGCTTTCGGCATAGGAACTTTATTAGTAAATGTATTTTACAAAAAGGAAAAAAGTAACAATTAGGGACTGTCCCTAATTGTTACTTTTTTGTTTTATGCTATCTATTGCTTGTTTAAAGTTTTCTGCTTTTGCAATGTAATTTCCTGCAACTAGTATATTTACTCCTGCTTCTATTGTCTGATTAGCAGTTTTATCGTTTATTCCTCCATCGACTTCTATATCTACTTCAAATCCATTTTCATAAATAAAATTGTTTAATTTTTTTATTTTTTCTATGGCTTCTGGCATAAATTCTTGCCCACCTTTTCCCGGTTCTACTGACATTACTAATACTTTATGTATGTATGGAATATATTTGTATATATCTTCTATTTTTGTTTTTGGTTTTAATGTTATTCCTACTTTTATATTGTTTTCTTTTAGGTATGAAATCCATTTTAAGGCTTCTTCCTCGTTCTTACAACTTTCTATATGGAATATAATAGCTTGAACTTCCATATCTACATATTCTTTTAAATAAGGTTCTATATTATCTACCATTAAATGTACGTCTATTGGTGTATTTGAAACTTGTTTTATATATTCTGTATATTCTCTCATTTTTTCTATTGTATCATTTTTTACAAATTTTCCGTCCATTACATCTATATGAAAATAATCTGTTCCTGCAACTTCTAAGTCGTATATTGTTTTTATTATTTTTTCTTTATCCACATCTAAAAGTGATGTTGCCACTTCTACCATTTTCTTTCCTCCTTCCTTTTTAATTCTTCCATTATTTTGCAGTATCTTTCATATCTTTCTTTACTTATTTTTTCTGCTTCTACTGCACTTTTTATTCCACAATTTTGTTCTTTTATATGTTCACAGTCTGTATACTCACATTTTGGCAAGTATTCTTTAAATTCTTTAAAATAATAGCTTAATTCTTCGCTTTCTATTTCTTCTATTGTAAAGGTTGAAAACCCTGGAGTATCTGCAATATACCCATTTTCTATTTCATACAAAGTTACACTTGTAGTGGTATTTTTTCCCTTATTGTTTTTCTTGCTTATATCTCCTTCAAGAGTTTTTGTTTCACTAAACAAACTATTAATTAGTGTTGATTTTCCTACTCCTGAATTTCCTGAAAATGCTGTAATATTATTTTTCAAAACTTTTCTTAATTCGTCTATTCCTTTTCCTTGTTTTGCAATTGTATCTATAACTTTATATCCTATTTTTTCATATACTTCATGTATATCTTTTAATAATTCTTCATTTCCTAAGTCCACTTTATTTATACATATTATTGGAGTTATTTTTAAATATTCTGCATATGCTAATTGTTTATCTAACAATAATAAATCTGGCTTTGGAGATTTTAAAGAAACTACTAGCACTATTTGTGTTAAATTGGCTAGCTTTGGTCTTTTAGAATACATCGTTCTTTTTAATACTTTTGTTATCATTCCTTTACCTTGCTCATTTTCTATTTCTTGAATTTCTACATAATCTCCAACTACTGGCGTAAGCTCTGTTTGTTTTATTTTTCCCATTGGCTTACATTCTATTATTTTGTCTTCAACTTTTACTTCATATAAATTTGAAATATTACTTATTATTAATCCTTTTTGCATATTTACTTCCTTTTTATTTTTTAAGAGGACTGGTGTACTTTTTTCCAATCCTCTATCTTTACCTTGTTACTATGATGATTTTATTCAAAAGTAATTACTGGACTTGAACTATTTAAATCTAAGTTTTTAGTTCCTTTTAATATATCATCTACATAAATTTTTACTTCTACTGTTCCTTTTCCTTGAACTTCTGTTGATATTTTTGTAGTATCTTTAGCTTGTTTTTCGTTATAAACTGTATCTCCATTTACTGTAATTTTTACTGCTACTTTTGGAACTGTTACTTCTTCGTTTACTGCTGTTGGTTTTGTATAGTTTAATATTGATTTTAAATTAACATTTACTGTTCCTTTTTTTACTTCTGAAATTTTATTTACTGTAAGCACTATTGTTGTTCCTTCTTCTACTACTTCACCTACATCTTTGCTTTGTTTTAATACTATTCCATTAGTTTTTGATGTATCTTCATCATATTTTACTTCTACTTTTAATTTTTTGTCTTCTAATTCTTTTCTAGCATCTGCTTCTGTTTTTCCTACTACAAAGGTTACTGGTACTTGCTCTAAGCCATTTCCTATGCTTACATATACTTTTACAGTTTCTCCTGCTTGAAGCTCTGTATTTTCTGCTGGTTCTTGTCTTGTAACATATCCTTCTTTTATTTTATCACTTTTTTCTTCTATTTTTTCTATTTTTAATTTTTTAGCTGTAATTTCTTTTTCTGCTTCTGAGTATTCCATTCCTGCTACTTTTGGAACTGTAGTTAGTTCTGTTCCTTTGCTTATTGTCAAAGATATTTTTGAGTTTTCTTTTATTGTAAAGTTCTTTCTATAAGCTGGATTTTGAGCACTTACTTTTCCTGCCTCTACTTCACTATTATATTCTTCCGCTTCTATTTCATAAGTAAATTTTGTACCTTTTAATTTTTCTTTAACTTCATCTTCTGTTAGGCCAACTAATTCTGGAATTTCCACATTTTTTACCGTTCCTGCATCCATTGCAAATTTTGTAACAAACAAGGTTACTACAAATACAAGTATAAATATTGCTACTAGCATTACTATTTTCATTTTTGGATGTTTTTCAAAATATTGTTTTAGTTTGCTTTGTTTTTTATGTTCTTCTACTTTTTTATTTTTTTCAAGCATATCGTCTGTAATTGTTCCCATTACTTGTGTACGGTTCATATCTATATTTTCATTTTCCACAAAATTTCCTTCTGGATTTTTTAAGGCTGCGTTTAAATCTCTAAGCATTTCTGTAGCAGATTGATAACGTTCATTTGGGTCTTTTCGCATTGCTTTCATTATAATTTGATTTACTGCAAGTGGTATGCTTGGATTTAATTTTATAGGTTCTACTGGCTTTTCTTGCATATGTTTTAGTGCAATTGAAACTGGTGTATCTGCATCAAATGGTACTCTACCTGTTAGCATTTCGTACATAACAATTCCTAAAGAATAAAGGTCTGATTTTGCATCTGTATATCCTCCCCTTGCATGTTCTGGTGAAAAGTAATGTACTGAACCTATTGTTGTTCCAAAGGCTGTAATTGTAGAGTTTGAAACTGCTTTTGCAATACCAAAATCTGTTACTTTTGCCACTCCATCTTCTGTTATTATAATGTTATGTGGTTTTATATCACGGTGTACTATATTGTTTTTATGTGCTGCTTCTAATGCTGATGCTATTTGTATCGCAATATTTACAGACCATTTCCAAGGAAGTATTCCACTTTCTGATATTATTTGTTTTAGTGTTTTTCCTTGAATTAATTCCATTACAATATAATATATATTGTCTTCATGTCCTACATCATATACAGATACAATATTTGGATGTGTAAGACCTGCTGCTGACTGTGCTTCTATATTAAATCTACGTATAAATTCTTCGTCTGTTGTAAATTCTTCTTTTAAAACTTTAACGGCAACAAATCTATTTAAAACATGACATTTTGCTTTGTATACTGTTGCCATTCCTCCATTTCCAATTTTCTCTAGGATTTCATATCTGTTTCCTATATATCTTCCTACTAAATCCATTTTTTATCTCTCCCTTGCTTATCTTATTACAATAGCTGTAATATTATCGTAGCCGCCATTTTCATTTGCTTTTTCTACCAATTTTTCTGCTGCTAATGTTCCTTCATTTTTTAAAATATTATATATTTCTGGTTCTTCTACCATATTTGTTAAACCGTCACTACATATTAACACAATATCATCTTTTACAAATCCTTTAACTGTTATATCTGGTTCAACAAATGCTGTACATCCTAATGCTTTCATAAGCATATTCTTTTTGGGGTGATGGTTTGCTTCTTCTTGCGTAATCGTTCCGTCTTTAACTAATTTTTGTACATAACTATGGTCATGAGTTAATTTCCTAAAAAATTCTCCTCTTAACCTATATATTCTGCTATCTCCAATATGCCCAATATATAGCTTATTATTATATATTAAACATACTTCTAAAGTAGTACCCATTCCTTCTAATTCTTTTTGCTCCTTAGATTTTTCATATACTACCATATTGGCATATTCCATAGCACTTTTTATTAATTTTAATATTTCTTCTCTTTCTTTTGGAATATTTTCAAAATTACTTTGTATATATCCTAAAGTTGCCATTGTAGCTAATTTGCTAGCTATTTCTCCTCCATTATAGCCCCCCATTCCATCTGCTAAAATGAATATACTTATTTTATCTTCTGGCTTAGATATATAATAATAATCTTGGTTCATATCTCTTGCTTTTCCAATATCTGTTTTTGCAAAAGCTCTCATCTATTTTCTCCTATCTTGTTTAAATTCTTTCTTCTTAATTGGCCACATGCAGCATCTATGTCTGAACCTAGCTCTCTTCTAATGGTTGCTACTATTCCGTGGTCATTTAGATAATCTCTAAATTTAATTATATTTTCATTTGTGCTTTTTGTATATTTTCCATTTTCTATTTTATTTATAGGTATTAAATTGACATGACATAGCATCCCTTTTAGTAGTTTTACTAATTCTTTTGCATCTTCTAAGTTGTCGTTGTTGTCTTTTGCTAAGGCATATTCAAAAGATATTCTTCTATTTGTAACTTTTATATAGTCCTTGCAAGCCTGAATTAGCTCTTCTATTTTATATGCGTTGTTTACTGGCATCATAGCACTTCTTTTTTCATTATTTGTTGCATGAAGTGAAATAGAAAGTGTGCATGGAATGTTTTCGTTTGCTAAGTCATATATTCTTGGAACTAGTCCACTTGTTGAAATGCTAATATGCCTTGCCCCTATATTTAGTCCTTTAGGATGATTTATGATATGTATTGCTTTTATTACATTATCATAATTATCTAATGGCTCTCCAATTCCCATAAACACTATATTCGATATTCTATCACCTGTGTCTTGCTCTACGGCTATTAGCTGTTCAACTATTTCACCTGCTGTTAGACTTCTAACAAATGGTATTCCTGTAGATGCACAAAACTTACACCCCATTTTGCAACCTATTTGTGAAGAAACGCATATTGTTTTTCCATGGTGATATTCCATAAGTACTGTTTCTATCGCGTTTTCATCTAACACATCAAATAGATATTTTTTTGTGCCATCTATTGACTCTAATTTTTTTATAATGTTAAAATTGCACATGGTGTAATTTTGTTTAAGCTTTTCTCTTAATTCTATTGATAGGTTTGTCATTTCATCAAAGCTTTTTACTTTTTCTATATATAGCCAGCGAAATATTTGCTCTGCTCTAAATGGCTTTTCCTCTAATTCTTTTAGTTCTTCTTTTAATTCTTCAAATGTATAATTTTTTATATTCTTCATTTTCTTTATTCCTTATTTTCCGTATAATAAATTTATACCATAAAGCGTACAATTTTTCAATAGTTTAGCCAAAACTTTAAATTTGTTTAAGCTTCACTTGACTTAAATTTTTAACTAATATATAATCTTATTATAAACACTTTGCAGGAGGGCTACCTTTATGGAATATGTAGAAACTTATACAAACATTCCTACTATTCTAAGCATAAAAATTAACGAGAACGTTGGGTATATAAATGCAGTGTACTTTTTGATAAATGGTTGTAACTTAGGGAAACTGGATTGGGTTGATAGCATTGCTTTTCCAGACGATCCTGAAAAAAAATATAGTTTGTTTTCAACTCAATATATTTTTAACACCAAATGTCAAAATCAAACTTTACAGTTTGTATACGAAGCTGGGGGTAATTCCTTTACCACAGACCCAATTGTTTTCAATGTTGAAAATTTTTATGATGGGTAAAAAATTTCATAGTTTTTAAATAGAGGGCTTACTGGCCCTCTGTTTTTATACATATTTTATTTCCCTCTACTTCTATTTTAGCTTTATTTTTGTTGGATATTTTTCCATCTAATATTGCCTCTGCTATTCCATCTTCTATTAGGTTTTGTATAGTCCTTTTTAGTGGCCTTGCTCCATAATTTTCGTCTGCTCCTTCTTCTACAATTTTTTCTTTTACTTCTTCTGTTATTTCTGCTTGTATTCCCTGTTTTTCTAGTCTTTTTTCCAATTGTTTCAACATTATTTCTACTATTTCTTTCATTTCTTCTTTTTGTAATTTATGAAATACAATTATCTCATCTATCCTATTAATAAATTCAGGTTTAAATTCTTGTTTTAATTCTTTTAATACTTCCTTTTTGGTTTCTTCGTATTTACTTTTCTCTTCTTCTGCTTGTTTATTTGATGTAAATCCCAACGTCCTTTTATTTGTAATTAATTTTGCTCCTATATTTGATGTCATAATTATTACAGTATTTTTAAAATTAACTGTTCTTCCATTACTATCCGTTAATCTTCCATCATCTAATATTTGTAACAATATGTTTATTACATCTGGATGTGCTTTTTCTATTTCATCAAATAGTACTACACTATATGGTGATGTTCGTACTTTTTTTGTTAATTGTCCTCCTTCTTCAAAGCCTACATAACCTGGTGGAGAACCTATCAATTTAGCCACACTGCTAGCTTCCATATATTCTGACATATCTATTCTTATTATTGCTTCTTCATTTCCAAATAGACTTTCTGCCAAGGCTTTTGAAAGTTCTGTTTTTCCCACTCCTGTTGGTCCTAAAAATATAAACGAACCTATTGGCCTTTCTGGATCTTTTAAACCAACTCTACCTCTTCTTATTGCTTTTGCTACCACTTCTACAGCCTCATTTTGCCCTATTACTCTTTCATGTAAATTCTTTTCCAAGTTTTTTAACTTTTCATTTTCACTTTGTGTTATTTTCTTCACAGGAATTTTGCTCCAGCTTGAAACCACCTCTGCTACATCTTCTTTGCTTAAAATACTTACTTCTTTATCGTTTTTATATTTCCATTTTTTTCTTTCTTGTTCTACTTTGTTTTCATTTTCTTGTTCTTCATCTCTTAACTTTGCTGCTTTTTCAAAGTCTTGACTTCTTATTGCTTCTTCTTTTTCCTTCTGAATTTTTTCTATTTTATCTTCTAACTTTTTCAAATTTTCTGGAATTGTATACGCTTTAAGCCTAAGTTTAGAAGCCGCTTCATCTATAATATCTATTGCTTTGTCTGGCAAAAATCTATCATTTATGTATCTTGTAGAAAGTTCAACTGCTGCTTGTATTGCCTCATTACTTATTTTCACATTATGATGTGCTTCATATTTATCTTTAATTCCATTTAAAATTTCTAGTGTTTCTTCTGCTGTTGGCTCTGCAACTGTTACTGGGCTAAATCTTCTTTCTAATGCACTGTCCTTTTCTATATATTTTCTATATTCATTTATAGTTGTTGCTCCTATTAATTGAATCTCTCCCCTTGCTAAAAGTGGTTTTAAAATATTAGCCGCATCTACTGCTCCTTCTGCTGAACCAGCGCCAACAATTGTGTGTATTTCATCTATAAACAAAATAATATTTTCCGCCTTTTTTGCTTCATTTAAGCACTTTTTTATTCTTTCTTCAAAGTCACCTCTATATTTTGCACCTGCTACCATGCTTGTTATGTCTAGGGTAATTATTCTATTTCCTTTTAAATTTTCTGAAGTATCTCCTAGGGCTATTTTTTGTGCTAGTCCTTCTACTACCGCTGTTTTTCCTACTCCTGGCTCTCCTATTAAACATGGATTATTTTTAGTTCTTCGTGATAATATTTGTATAACTCTCTCTATTTCTTCTCTTCTTCCTATTACTGGGTCTAATCTTCCTTCTATCGCTTTTTTGCTTAAATCTACCCCATATTGATTTAAAGTAGGCGTTTGCGCATTGTTTTCATTTAATTTTGTATCATTTACTTTTACATTATTTTTAAAAACAATTTCTTCTTCATTTAAAGTTTTATTTATTTCGTTGTATAGTTTTTGTGGATTTATATTACAATTTTGTATTATATGAATTGCTATACTTTCTTTTTGATTTATAATTCCCATTAGTAAATACTCTGTTCCTATATAGTCTGTTCCCCTTTTTTTAGCTTCTATATATGCTATTTCTATAACTCTTTTAGTTCGTGGAGTAAAACCTAAAATCTTTTCCTTTTCTATTCTTTCATTTTTCCCTACTAAATTTTCTATTTGTTCATCTATTTGTTTTAGCGTTACTTTTTCATTTGCTAAAACTTTACTTGCAACGCCTGAACCTTCTTTTAATAGCCCATATAATAAATGCTCTGTTCCTATATAAATATGTCCATATTCCATTGCTTTTTTATTTGCATATTCTATTGCTTTTTCTGCTTTCTTTGTAAATTTATAAACCATGTTCATCACCTTTCTTTTTAGTCATATCATCCATTTTTTTTGCATTTTCTTTTTGCTTTTCTAAAGTAAGCCATGCAAAATATGAAGTAACAAATTCTCCATATTTTGTGGTATCTTCATTTTCTTCAAAGCCTTTTATATGTTCTGTTTTCATAAAAACCTTCTTTCTTATTATATTTATTAAATTTTATTAATATTATAAATATTTTTCACTTTATTTATTTTTTTATTCTTTTTTTACTGTATTTTAAGCTACTTCTTTCTTTTTTTTGCATTGCTTATTTTTTCCTATTTTTCAACACTTTTTTCATATTTTACCAGTTTATTTTTATCCTTTTTGAACATTCTATATAATGAAAAACACAAGATTAGTTTTTCAAAAAATATTTTTTATCTTAGGAGGTGAAAAAAATGACAAATTCAAATTACAAAGTTGTTCCAGAAGCTAGAGAAGCATTAGATAAGTTTAAATACGAAGTTGCTTCAGAAGTTGGTGTAAACTTAAAACAAGGATACAATGGTGATTTATCTTCAAGAGATGCTGGTAGAATCGGTGGAAACATGGTTAAAAAATTAATAGAAACAGCTGAAAGACAAATGGCTAACAAATAGTTTATTTTATGAATTTTATTAATTTTTAATTAAAGTACAGGAGTTTATTTTTTGCCTTTATACATAATGTTAAAGACAGGAAACAAATTCCTGTCTTTAACGTTTTATAAAAAATATATAAAAAATTTGATAATTTTTCCAGTTTATTTTTACTAATTTTGTACATTATAATAGTGAAATTCAAAATTTCAGGAGGTGAAAAAATGACAAATTCAAATGCAAAAGTAGTTCCAGAAGCTAAAGAAGCTTTAAACAGATTTAAACATGAAGTTGCTTCAGAAGTTGGAGTTAATTTAAAAGATGGATATAACGGAAATATATCTTCAAGAGATGCTGGTAGAATCGGCGGAAACATGGTTAAAAAATTAATTAAGCAAGCTGAAGAACAAATGAAATAGTTTTCTTTCTTTCTCTCAAAAAAATTGGAATAAGTTTTTACCTATTCCAATTTTTTTATTTTTACTTTAAGCTTCTGGCTCTACTAATCCAAAGTTTTTGCTATCTTTTAAACGATAAATTACATTTACTTTTCCTGTATCTATGTTTATAAATACTAAGAAATTATTTTTTGGTTTTCCTTGCAATTCAAGTTTTGCATCTTCTGTTGCCATTGGTTTTATATTATAATAAATAGTTTTTATTATTTCATCTTCTATTTCATGAGTAGCCTCACTATTCATTACTGCTTCTTTCATTCTAATTGATTCTGTCATATTTTGTTTATCTTTTTTAGTTTTCATTTTACGAATTTGACCTTCTAATATATCTATATCTTTATCTATAGATGCATATAAGTCACGATGTGCTGTTACCGCTCTAAAATTTTCTGCTTCTGATTTTACACCCAATTCTGCAACTTGCTCATTTCCTTCTGTTTTAATTGTAGCTAGTACTTCAAATTCTTCTCCAAAATACTTAACTAATCTTTCCATTTTTTTCTCGATATAATCTTTAATAGATTCTGTCGCTTTTAAATCTTTTCCTGTAATTTTTATGTTCATAAAAATCGCTCCTTTCAAAATTGTTCTTTTGTTTTCTTTTTGTATATGTTTATTATACCTTGTTTTGTCTATTTTTTCAAATATTTTTACAAATTTTTCATATTTTTCTTTTCTTTATTATTTTTTATCATTTTTTATAAACTTTTGCTATATAATACTTGCCAAAAGCACATTTTTATGGTAAAATTTTATATGCTATATATGAAAAGTAACTTAAAGGAGGTGCAATTATGCCAAATATTAAATCAGCTATAAAAAGAACTAAAGTTATCGAAAAGAAAACAATGCAAAATAATATGGTTAAATCAGCTTACAAAACAGCTGTTAAAAAATTCGAGCAAGCTATAGCAGAAGGAAATGTAGAAGAAGCACAGATCACAACAATCAGCGGTGACGTTGACTTTATGGGCAGCAAGGCAAGCAGATTAAAGATTAAAACAACCAGTGGAGAGGTGGAACTGCGCAACAGTGAGATAGCAGACCTGAATGCAGCTACCACCAGCGGTGATATTGAGGGAACTTTCTTTGCAGAAAAACTGTCGGTACAGAGCATCAGCGGTGATATTGATATGACTTTGGACCGCAGAGGAAGAGAACTTATTGCTAAAACCAAGAGCGTTTCGGGCGATTGTGACGTTTACGGCAGAATCCATTATGATGGTACACCAGATCCAACTCGACATATTGTAGGCTATTTCTCGACAATCTCAGGGGATATTGAAATCCGATAATTAGGGGACGACGAGAAGAAAAAAGAGCGGTCAGATTGTCCGCTCTTTTTCTGTTATATGAAAAGATGTAGATTTTTGGGATTCAGCAAAATAGGCAATAACTTAGATGATAAAAATAAAAAAATTATACAATACATCAATCAATTAATTTTACAAAAATAAATAGAAGGAAATGAAGCTGTATAATATTAATATATATATCCTGCATAATTCTTTTAAAATAGGTAATATAGAATAGTTTTAAACAGGATAGTAGATATTAGAAAAAAGTTTCTTTTCCGAAAAGAAAGGGTTAAAATAAAAAACGGAAAAGTTTGAGATTTGGGAGGAATGAAAATGGCAGTGCCAAAGGTAGCAGCGATCAATGATCTTTCCGGTTTAGGAAAATGTTCGCTGACGGCGGCAATACCAATTTTATCGGTATGCGGAGTGCAGGCGGTTCCAATGCCTACCGCAGTTTTGAGCAATCAAACCGCTTTTGAAAGTTACACAGGGATTGACCTGTCGATGGATATGCCGATGATCGCGGCAGAATGGAAAAAGAGAAAGGTTTCTTTTGATGGAATCTACACAGGATATCTCAGCGGAGTCAGCCAGGTAGAATGGGTTGAACAGTTTATGCAGGAGTTTGCAAATCCGCAGACCAAGATTTTTGTTGACCCGGTGCTTGGCGATGAAGGGGTATATTACCGGGGATTTGGCGACGAGATGTGTCAGGCAATGAAAAAACTGTGTGGGAAAGCGGATGTGATTACGCCGAATCTCACAGAGGTTTTGTTCCTGCTTGGAAAGAAGGCAGAGCTTAAGGCGGAGAGCCAGGATTTGGAGCAAGTCAGAAGATATGCAAAGCAGCTTTCTCGGTTAGGTCCCGAAACCGTCATTATTACCGGAGTGAGCCAGAGAGAAAAAATCTGGAACATCGGATATTCTGCAAAGGAAGACAGCTTTTTTGAAGTAAGCACACGGAAGATCGGAGAGGGTTATTCCGGTACAGGGGATATTCTGACTTCGGTGATTTGTGGATGTATGATAAAAGGAGAAAGTCCGCAAAAAGCATTGAAAAAAGCAGCAGCATTTTTGCAGGCATCGATTGAGGAAGCGGTAGAAGACAAAACAGATCCAAACGAAGGTGTCGCTTTTGAACATCATCTTTCGTTATTATTTGATTGATGGGGGAATGAGCAATGAGAGAACAGTCACATGAGAAGATGAAAAACCTGACCTTAAGCGCAATGTTCGCAGCCGTTATTATGCTGATGATCTTATACCTGTTTCACATTCCAGTAGGTTCGAACGGGGGATATATTCATTTTGGAGATGCCTTTATTTATCTGGCAGGATGCTTTTTGCCAATGCCGTATGCCTGTGCAGCAGCCGCAATCGGCGGTGGTCTGGCAGACATTATGTCCGGGTCAGCGATATGGGCAATTCCAACCATGATTATTAAGCCGCTCACCGTAATCTGGTTTACGAGCAAGGAAGATAAGCTGTTTAACAAAAGAAATATTGTTGCAGTTATACTTGCTGGAGTAGTGTCGATTGTTGGGTATTATCTGGCACAGGTGATTTTAACCGGAAATTGGGTTGCTTCTCTGTTGGGCATCTGGGGAAATATTGTGCAGGCGATTGGAAGCGGAATTATCTTTTTGATTATGGCAGTGGCAATTGATAAGGTATCGCTCAAAAAAAGATTGAAAGAAATCTAGTGCTATATAATAGGAAAGAAGAAAGAAATATGTCGGATATTTTATATACCTATCATGGTCAGCTCTATGTTAATCTGACAAACCGTTGTCCTTGTGCCTGCACATTTTGTGTGCGTTCTCAGACCAGGTCGGTGGGTTCGGCAGAGGACTTATGGCTGGAGCACGAACCGAGTGTTGAAGAAGTAAAACAGGCACTGGAGAATTACTGTTTGGATGACTTTGATGAGGTTGTTTTCTGTGGATATGGAGAACCAATCTGTGCCTTAGATCGTTTGATTGAAGTGGCGGATTATATCCATGGAATTAGAAAAATCTCCATTCGGGTGAATACCAACGGATTGGGTGATCTGATTTATCACAAGAGGGTTGCTCCTTTATTGAAAGGTCATGTGGATGTGGTTTCTATTAGTTTGAATGCCCCCGATGCACAGGAATACTATAAAGTGACCCGTCCTAAATTTGGCATAGAGTCTTTTGATGCGATGCTCCAGTTTGCCAAAGACTGTAAAGAACAGGGAGTAGAGACCCGTTTTACCGTGGTGGATGTAATTGGAAAAGAGGCAATTGCTCGGTCAAAAGCGCTTGCAGAACAAGTTGGAATTCCTCTGAGAGTCAGAGAATATACAGAAGAATAAAAAATCCCAGGCAGAAAGTGCCTGGGATTTTTTATGTGGGTGAAAAGAATGGGTAAGAATAACAAAAGTAAAATCACATAAAATATTGTGAAATATGATAAAATCTAACCTTATAATAAATAAAAAATAGTGAAAATATAAAATCCTTGAAATGGTTAAAAATTTAGGACAAAATAAACAGAAAAAATATAAAAATTAAGCGATAAAAAGAAATAGTGCACAATTTTTTACAAAAAGTTTTTAAATTCAATGAGGATTTGACAGGATTTTTACAGAGGGGATTTTCTTGACACCTTGCAGGGGGATGAATATAATGGCAAAAGAGTTGCTAAAATACAGAGTGTGGCAGCACAT
>OGXT01002280.1_pt1 | contig 15595 bp, 11 predicted proteins | sample 1576361 | NCBI WGS metagenome assembly OGXT01 (sample SAMEA3541514, study PRJEB24748) | human gut metagenome | biome: human gut; feature: human-associated habitat; material: faeces | place: China | collected 2012 | reverse complement strand
CCGTCACATGCATATAGGTGTTCATTGTAAATCCTGCGTCTGTGTGACCTAACATGTGCGATACTGTTTTAATGTCCATTCCTTGTTCAAGGGATAAGGTAGCAAAGCTGTGTCGTAAATCATGGAAGCGTATTCTCGGCACTCCTGCTCTGTCTTGTATTCTGTGTAATCTTCTTGTTACTGCTGAAGTGTCCCGTATCTCTCCTGTTACGGTAGAGGGGAATATGTATTTTGATTTTGGTATTTGATTTGCTTTTAACTCGCTTAATAACCTAATGCACTCATCACATAATCTTATCTTTCTGATAGAACTTTTTGTTTTCGATGTGTTGATTTTTATCTCGCCTTTGACTTTTTTGCATTGCTCGTCACGCTTAATTATAAGAACACAGTGCTGGATTAACAATCGTCAGCTTAATGGTGGATATAAGACCAACAGAAACACAAAAAAGTGGTGGAATAATATGAATACAAAAAATAATCAGAGAACTGGGCTTTCCAAATTGTTGTTCAAAAATGCGTTGATGGACTTGCTTAAAGAAAAAGGCTCAGTAGCAAAAATCTCTGTCAGAGAGCTTTGCGACCGAGCCGAGCTTAATCGTTCTACATTTTATGCACATTATAACGAACCAAACGATTTGCTGATGGAAATCGAAACGGAATTGCTGAATGCAACAATCCATAATTCAGTTTGTAAATAACTTAAGAGTTGAATCACCAAAGAAATTTAAGCAGTATATTTTTTCGTATATCCTAAACGGAAACACCGGAATTATCATCCAATGGGTGCGTTCAAACTATGCCGTTGACGAAAACGAAATCATAAACCTTTTGTTTTCTATCAACCAGAGTGCCCTTACCAATTTGCACCTAAAATAGATTACAGAGAAAATTGCATCTTGTTTAGATCTTGCGGGTGCTTTTTGAGTCGGGAGAAGGGAGTGTGATTTTTCCTATTTCTATGGGGCAGTACAGTGTTGCAATCCCCTAAAAATAATGATACAATGACCACATAAGGGGGACTTCCGATGCAAAAAAAAATCTATACTGTGGCTACGGCCCACTTGGATACCATTTGGTCCTGGGACTTTGAGACCACCGTGTCCCGGTACATCTACAATACCTTGGTGGACAACTTTGCACTGTTCCAAAAATATCCCACCTATCACTTCAATTTTGAGGGCAGCTATCGTTACGAGCTGATGGAGGAATATTATCCGGAACTGTACGCCAAAATGCGAGACTATATTGCTCAGGGGCGGTGGAGCGTTTGCGGCTCCGCCTTTGAGAATGGCGATGTGAATGTGCCGTCTCCGGAGGCACTCTTTCGCAATATTCTTTACGGCAATCGCTATTTTGAGGAAAAATTCGGCAAGCGCTCGGTGGATATTTATCTGCCTGACTGCTTTGGCTTCGGTTGGGCGCTGCCCAGCATTATAGCCCACGCCAACCTGATGGGCTTTACGACCCAAAAGCTGGGTTGGGGCGGCGCCTACGGCATTCCTTTTGATATTGGCGAGTGGCAAGGGCCGGACGGTGAGCAGGTGCTGGCCAGTCTGAACCCCCACGATTATTACTTTACGTTGAAGAAGCTGCGGGATTGGGACTTTGTGCAGCAAAAGCTTAAAGAAAATGAACAATACGATCTGAACAGCACTATGATTTTCCACGGGATCGGCGATCGTGGCGGTGCGCCCAAGGAAGCCTCCGTTGCCTTTGTGGAGCAGGAGATCAACAAAAACAAAGACAGCGCTGTGCAGGTGCTGGCGTCCGGTGCGGATGATCTGTTCCGTGACCTGAACGCCCAGTTGACCCCGGAGCAAAAAGCCAAGTTGCCTCGGTGGGAGACGGAACTGGTGATGCAAAATCACGGCGTTGGCGGCTACACTTCCCGGGCAGTGGGTAAGCGTTGGAACCGCCGCTGCCAGGAACTGGCGGATATGGCGGAGCGTTCTGGTGTAGTGGCGGATTATCTGGGCACCGCCCATTACAATAAAGAGGCTATGGAACTGAACTGGAAGCGTACCATTGCCCATCAGTTCCATGATGATTTGCCGGGCACTTCCGTGCAGCGCGCCTATCGCCGCAGCTGGAATGACTACGGTATGGCCATGAACGGCTTTGCCGGTGAGTTGACTCAAGCTGCCGGGTCTGTGGGCAGTCTGCTGAAAACGGACTTCTGCGCCGGCACGCCGGTGACGGTATTTAACAGTCTGGAAGTGGCCCGCACGGATGCGGTGACTCTGGAGCTGCCCCACTGGCCCAAGGCCTGTGCGCGGGTATACGACCCCAAGGGCAGGGAAGTGAAAAGTCAGGTGAACCGCTATGAGAATGGCACGGCGGAGCTGGTATTTGTTGCCACGGTGCCTGCCTTGGGCTTTGCGGTCTATGATGTGCGGCCCTCCGATGTGCCCTGCCGCCTGCGGGGCAGCCTGTCCATCAGCAGCGAAAATCAGATGGAGAACCAAAAGTACATTGTGCGCCTGAACAAAAAGGGAAACATCACCTCCATTCTGGACAAAGAAATGGACGAGCAGGAGCTGCTGTCGGAGCCCATCAGCCTGGGGCTGTTCAAGTACACCGGCTCTAAGCCCTGGCCTGCCTGGGAGATGAATTATAAAGAAGCCAACAAGGACCCGGACCGTTTGCCAAATCCGGTGACGGTGACCATTCAGGAGAAAGGCCCGGCACGGGTATCCTTCTGTGTGGAGCAAAAGGATGGGGACTCTACCTTTAAGAATATCATTGCTCTGACTGATGGCGGCAGCCGGGTAGAGGTGTATTCCGAGATCGAGTGGCGCAGTCTGCACACCATGGCAAAGAACAAATTTGCATTTGCCTGCACCAACCCGGAGGCTACCTTTGACCTGGGGCTGGGCGCCATTCGCCGGGGAAATATGACGGAAAAACTGTTTGAAGTGCCTGCCCAAAACTGGGTGGATCTGACGGATAAAAGCGGCGACTGGGGCGTGTCTGTGCTTAGCGAGTGCAAGTACGGCTGGGACAAGTATAAGGACAATACCCTGCGTATGACCGTGCTGCACAGCCCGGTACGCAATTACCGGATCGATTCCATGCAATCTATGATGGACCTGGGACTGAACCGATACAGCTATGCCCTGTTCTCCCATAAAGGGCAGGTGGGCGCCGATACGCAAAATCAGGCTCGTGCCTTTTTGCAGCCCCTGACCGGGTATGTGGAGCCAAAGCACCCGGGCGTGCTGGGTACTGCGTACAGTTTTGGAAATGCCTCTCACCCCCAGGTGGTGCTGCGGGCAATGAAGTTAGCAGAGGACGGCGACGAGATCGTGGTACGCCTGAACGAGGGCGCCGGTACGCCGGTGGAGCACTACTCCCTGCGCCTGGGTGCCGGTGTGGCAGAAGCCCGAGAGTTGTTTGCCTCTGAAGAAGAAAAAGGCCCGGCAACGGTAAAAGACGGCTGCTTGGTCACGGATTTTACACCGTATCAGATCAGGACCTTTGCCCTACGACTGCAACCGGCGGCGCAGGTGGGTCACGCTGCCAAGGCAACGCCTCTCACACTGCCTATGAACGTGCAGTTGATCACCAAGCAAGGCGAGCAGGGCGAGTTGCCCCTGTCTATTCCTGCGGAGCGGATCGGCGATCAGGTCACGGCTGCCGGTATTCCTTTTGCTATTGCAAAGGACGGCAAGAACGCCTTGCGCCTTGCCGGTCAGACCCTGACCTTAAAGAAAGATACTCGCCGGCTGGCGCTGCTGTTGTCTGCGGACAGTAATCGGATTTTAGACTTTACCGTAGGTGAAAAAACGGTGCCTTGCTCGGTGCTGAGCCGTACCCGGCGTTTTGCAAGCTGGGATCTGTACGATCTGCACGAGACCGCCCATATCCAAGAGGGACAGCTGGGGTATGTAAGCACCCACAGCCATAACGCAGACGGTACGGACGCCATTGCCAAGGAGCTGTACTTTTATATTTTGATCTTAAATGTGCAGGGCGGCGACACGGTGGTATTGCCCCGGGATGAAGAAACACTGGTTTTGGCCGCAACGGAGCTGAATACAGTGGCTGTGCCTTGTGCAACCCCGCTGTATGACCGGGTCGAGGACCGCCCCTTTGACTACACCATGCGCCTGGGGGACAAACTGCGTTACCTGCGTATGAAACTGCCTTGGTATATGGGCGATAAAGGTCGCTATTTCAGTTGCTACAACCGAGGAAGAGAGAGGGAATAAGATGAAACCGAATTTTGACCAGAACTGGACCACCACCAACGGCGGTGTGCCGCTGAATGACAGCGAAGTGGAGCGTTACATTCGCGTGGTGCCGCGCCCCAACCAGGTTCACTTGGCACAGCAGCCTTTTTACTGCTTTATGCACTTTGGTATGAATACTGCCAATCAGCGGGAGTGGGGCAGCGGCAGAGAAACGGTACAGGACTTTACCATTAAGAAGATCAAGCCGGAGCAATGGGTGCGCACGGTGAAGGCTGCCGGTGCCAGCGGTATCATTCTTACCTGTAAGCACCACGACGGTTTTTGTCTGTGGCCCAGCGAATACACATCGTTCAGTGTAAAGAACACGGACTTTGACGGCGATATTGTGAAGCAGGTGTCTGACGCCTGCGCTGCCGGCGGACTGGATTTTGGCGTGTATCTTTCCCCTTGGGATATGCACGAGCCCACCTACGGTACCCCGGATTATAATGATTATTTTTGCAATCAGTTAACGGAGCTGCTTACCAATTACGGCCATATCAGTGAGGTTTGGTTTGACGGTGCGAAAGGCGCCGATGTGCCGAACTTTGAGTATGATTGGGCGCGGTATTATGCCCTGATCCGCAAACTGCAGCCGGACGCGCTGATTTCCATTTGTGGCCCGGATGTGCGCTGGGTGGGCAACGAGGGCGGCAAGACCCGCAAAAGCGAGTTCTGTGTGGTGCCTGCTTGCCTGGCAGACGCTGAAAAGACGCATGAGAAGAGCCAACACGGCGAGGGCGACGCTGCCGCACTGAAAAAGCTGGACAATATGGACGAGGATTTGGGCAGCCGCAAGGTGCTGTCTATGGCGCGGGATCTGATTTGGTATCCGGCGGAGGTGGATGTGTCCATCCGTAAGGGTTGGTTCTGGTCCAAAAATGAGGACCGCACGGTTAAGAGCGCGCGTAGACTGTTTAAGCTGTATCTTGGCTCTGTGGGCAACAACTGCACTCTGCTGCTGAATGTGCCGCCTACCAATAAGGGCGTGATCCATCCGAGAGACGCCCGCGCCTTGAAGGGGATGGGCCAGGCCATTCGCAAGATGACCGAGCACCCGATCATCACATACCAGCTGGGCGAATTACAGCCGGAGCAGGGGTATATCGACTTTGACTTTGACAGTGTACATAAGTTGAAATATGTGATTCTGTCCGAGGAGATTCGCAAGAGCCAGCGGGTGGAGGCTTTTGAACTGTGGGCTAAGAAGCCAAACGGCAAGATGAAGCGCATTTACAAGGGCACGGTGATCGGAATGAAGAAAATTGTGCGGCTGCGCCGGGGATTGAATTGCCTGGGCGTGCGCTTGGTGATCCGCCAAAGCCGCAGCACCCCGGATATTGCCGAAATCGGATTTTACGAATGATGACGCCAAGGCACCCGTTTATGCGGTGGTGCCTTCAGGTATCAAAAAAGGACTTGTTCTGATGAACAAGTCCTTTCTTTTTTCGTTTTATTCCAGGGCACGGGATACGGTCTCCCCGGCACGAGAGGCGGCCTCACTGAGATCGGTGGCGCCTTCACGCACCTTGGAGCCGGCCTCCGATGCGCCCTCGCTCAGTGCCTCGCCGGGGCTTTTTGCTGTGGTTTCCTCTTGTGTGGTGGTTTCGCTGACGGTGGTGTCCGGTTCTGTGGTTGGATTTTCCTCCTGCTTGGCGCAGCCCAGCAGCACGGTTGCCAGCACGGTCACGGCCAGTGCTAAAATCATCAATCGGTTTTTCATGGTGTTGCCTTCCTTTCGGTTTTATTCTGCCCGGCGGCGCCGGGTTTATGCGTTTTATTTGGTTAGGGTGCCATGATCGCTGTACAGCAGCAGAAGAATGTCCTCTTCCGCACCGGTGGCGGCGTTCAGGTACACCAGCGCGTCCTCTCCGGTGTCTGCCGAATGCGCAAGCACCTCAATACAGGCTACCTCCCGGCCGTCCTCCTTGGGGATTAGGCACTTTTTGGTGCTTCTCACCTCCAAATAGGGGCTGATCTTGGCGGTGGCTGCCTTTTCCGATACGGTAAAGGTGGGCACATGCCGCCGGTGGTGGTTGGTGATATAGCCCCTGGCCTCCAGCGATACCACGCTGCCGTCCCGCAGGGACACGCCAACCTTGATTAAATCTGTATAGTAGAGTATTCCGTCTCGGCAGTAGGCAAAATTGACGGTGCAGATATTGCTGTCGGCGGCGTAATAGGTGGAGCGCATATCTGGGTAGCCCAGTTTCTTCAAATAGGCGGCTGCCTGCTGGATCGCTTCTTTTTCATCTATGGCCTTGGTACTGATTTTGCCGCCGAAGAGAATGGAACTTACATACCCGCCGCTTTTGGTCACATTTACCGTTTGTTGCCCTTTGGTGAACACATAGGCAGGCATACGCCCGGCTTCGTCTTCCAATCGGTTTAGATGGGTCTCATTGCACCCCAGTGCCTTGGCAGCGATCTTGGCGGCAGCGTCCTTGCTGATCTTGTCCTGTCCTTTGAGTAGCTGCGGCTCTTTGTGCAGTACCGCGTCTGCAAAGGGGCCGTCATATAGCAGGGTGGGGTAGTTCTCAAAGGCTTCCTCCGCGGTGGAAAAGTCTGTGCTAATGGCGGGCAGACTGGTGCCGTCCGCAGACTTTACATCGCGCTTGGTGATTTGGCCGCCGTTGTTGCAAATCTCTACCATTTGGGTCACACTGTTTTTATATTTGGTGGCGTATTGCAGCAGCCGGAGCAGATTTTCGTGTTCTTTGGCGGTGACAACCTCGCCGCCATAGACTTTTTTGCTGAGATAAGTGGCGTAGTCCCCGGTCTGGCTTAGAAATTTATAGGTGCCTGCCAGGTTCATTTGCTCCACCGGCAGGCGGGACAGAGAATCCTTGGCCTGATTGGCCTGCTGAGACAGGTCTCGGCTTACATCGGACAGGGTGGCGGCGCCGTTTGCATAGACGCTTTTGGTCAGATCGGTCTCAATGCCCTCCAGGTCCTCTGCCAAGGCAGACAGGCTTTGGCGATAGGTGCTTTCCAGCCGCGCCCGGTACTGGGCAGCCTGTACGGTGCCGGTGATGGCATAGATAATCAAAATACCCGCCAGCAGCAAACCGAAGGACAGCAGTCGCACGGAGCTTCGCTTTGTCATAATCATTCCTCATTCCCTTGGGGCAGCGCTGTGCTGCCGCCGCATTTCTTTTTCTATTTTTGACGGAATTTTGAAAAACATACAAAAAAAATCTTAACTCCAGGGCTAAAGTATGGTATACTGTAACTGATTATGTAACCTGGAGCAGTGTATAATGAAGTTGACGGAGAAAAAACGCATTGTGGTCAAAGTAGGCACCTCCACTTTGACTCACGACACAGGCAAGACCAATATTGCCCGGATGGCCAAGCTGGTATCTGTGCTGGCAGATCTGAAGAACGCCGGTCATCAGGTGGTGCTGGTGTCCAGCGGCGCCGTAGGTATCGGTGCCGGTAAGCTGGGCATGCATGAGCGACCGGACCATACCAGCGGGCTGCAAGCCTGCGCAGCGGTGGGGCAGTGCGAATTGATGTTCCTCTACGACAAGCTGTTTTCCGAGTATGGGGTGGTGGTGAGCCAGTTGCTGTTTACCGGTTACACCTTAAATCACCCGGAGGAAAAGGCGCATTTGGTGGACACCTTTAATCAGCTGCTGGAATATGACGCCCTGCCCATTGTGAATGAGAACGACAGCGTGTCCGTTGAGGAGTTGCTCCACGGTGACAACGACTGCCTGTCTGCCACGGTGGCTCAACTGATCGGGGCGGATCTGCTGATCCTGCTTACCGATACGGACGGCCTGTTTGACGCCAACCCGGCAGAGAATGAGGACGCGCGCCTTATCGGTCGTGTGGCAGAGATCAATGACGATGTGTACGCCGTAGCCGGGGGTGCCGGCAGCAAGGGCACCGGCGGCTTTACAACGAAAATTCGGGCGGCGGAGATCGCCACAGGCGCCGGTATTCCGGTGATTATTATGAATGGAGAGCGACCCACGGCTATTTATAAGGTGTTGGACGGGCAGCCCATCGGCACCTATTTTGAAGCGAACAGCAGGTGAATGCAATGGATGAAAAGATGAGAGAAATGGGGATCCGTGCGAAGCACGCAGCCGGTGTGCTGGCTACCCTGACAACTGAGGAAAAGAATGCAGGGCTGCTGGCGATTGCTGATGCGCTGCGGGCGCGGCAGACAGAGATTATGGCTGCCAATGCACTGGATTTGGAAGCCGGTAAGGCAAACGGTATGTCCCCGGCACTGCTGGATCGGCTGGCGCTAAACGGCGACCGAATCGAGGGTATGGCCCAGGGCTGTCAGGATGTGGCGGACCTGCCGGACCCCTGCGGTCGCGTGCTGGAGAGCCAGACCCGACCCAACGGCCTGTATATGGAAAAGGTTAGCGTGCCTATCGGGGTCATCGGCATTGTGTATGAGGCTCGGCCTAATGTAACGGTGGACGGCGCCGCACTATGCTTAAAAAGCGGCAACGCCGTGATTCTGCGGGGTGGTAAAGAGGCCATTCATTCCAATCGTATGCTGGCTCAGGTGATGCGGGACGCCCTGTTTAACGCAGGCATTGTGCAGGACGCTGTGGCGCTGGTGCAGGACACCTCCCGGGCTTCTGCTACCGAGATGATGCATATGAAGGGCTATATCGACTGCCTGATCCCCCGGGGGGGCAAGGGACTGATCGCTGCCGTGTGCGAGAATGCCACTGTGCCGGTGATCGAGACCGGCTCCGGCAACTGCCATATTTATGTGGACGCCACGGCGGATGTGGATATGGCGGCAGACATTATCTTTAACGCCAAGACCCAGCGGATCGGCGTATGCAACGCCTGTGAGAGCCTGGTGATCCACCGGGATATTATTGACCACGCCCTGCCGGCCATTAAGCTGCGGCTGGACGAAAAGAATGTGGAAATGCGGGGCGACGCCCGAGCCATGCAGGCCTGCGACGGTTTGGTGCCCGCCACGGAAGAAGATTTTTATACCGAGTATTTGGATTATATTATCAGCGTAAAGACGGTGAAGAGCGTGGACGAGGCCATTGACTTTATCAATGTGCACTCCACCGGCCACAGCGAGGCCATCATCACCCGGGACGAGGAGAGCGCGCGCCGCTTTTTGCAGCGGGTGGATTCTGCGGCGGTGTATGTGAACGCCTCCACCCGATTTACCGACGGGGCAGAGTTTGGCCTGGGGGCGGAGATCGGTATCTCTACCCAAAAGCTGCATGCGCGCGGTCCCATGGGTCTGCGTGCCCTGACCACCACCAAATACTTGATCTTTGGCAACGGACAGGTGCGATAAAATGGACCAGACAGTAGAAAAAGAGCGGCTGCGCCGGCGGAAGCAAAATCAGCGCCGTGCCCGCACCAAGCGCTTTTTTATGGTGCTGGGTGTGCTGGTGGTGGCACTGGCGGCCTTTCTGATTACCGTTAAGATCTGCAAGCCGGATTTTGATTTTTCCCTTTTGGTGCCGGACAAGGCTGTGACCTTTGTGCAGGAGAATGTGCTGGGTCACACCACCACGGCGCCCACTACGCAGGCACCTACTGCGCCGCCCGCTACGGAGAAACCCACTTACGCCGATTACAAGGATGCCTCCGCTTTTGCGTTTGACACTTCCAAGCAAGGCAGTCAGGTGGGCAATATTCTGAATAAAACCCATGGGGCAGTGACCTTTAATGGTGCGTATATCTATTTTGCCGCACCGGGTCAGGGTATTTACCGCTTTGCTCCCACAGAGGAGACCACCACCAAGGTGAAGAGCGTGAAAAATGCCTGCTGCCTGAATATTATGGGCGATTTCCTCTACTATATTGATAAAGACAGCAAAAAGCTGCAAAAACTTTCCGTCTCCGGCGGGGATGCCGTGACTTTGCTCCCCGACGCACGCCGGGCCTACGGCTACAACGATCGGCTGTTTTGCCTGACCGGCGACTCTCTGTACACCGTGACGGCGGCAGGGGACAAGACCTTGCTTTATACAGCGGGGGCAGACAAAAAACTGGCACTGGTCGGCATTTCGCTTACCGATGTGTATTTTACCGAGACGGACAACCTGACCGGCGAGGTGGAGTACCTGGCCGTGGGGCAGACCGGCGGCAACAGCACCCACTTCCGTGCTGCAACGGAGAAGGACGAAGTGCGTTCTATGGCGCTGGAAAACGGCTATTTCTACTATTATCAGCGCCGGTCGGAGGACAAGTATGATCTGGTTCGCCAAAAGTTCGGCAGCCAAAAGACCGTGACCTTGCTGGAGCATGTGCGTTCCACCGATTACCCGGTGGTGTACGGTAACCGGCTGTATTATACCGATTATAAGAGCGGAGCCGCCCGGGCAATGGAGCTGAATATGAACTCCGGTGCCAAAAAGGAGATGCTCACCGTCTCCGGTGCGGACAAGTCTGGCACCGTAGCGGTGGCCTGCGGCTATCAGTATATCTTTTTGATCGGCAAAAAGACGGAGAGCGGCGGCAGTGTGTACCGCGCCTCCTGCATTTACACCTCTGCCTCGGCAGACAATACCATGGACTTCCGCAGCGGAAAATGGTCCTACTAATTCCTGGGAGTAAAGGAACGAAACACAGTGGATAAGTACAAAAAACTCGCTTCCAATACCATTATCTTTGCCATTGGCACCTTTTCGTCTAAAATTCTGTCGTTTTTGCTGATGCCCTTTGTCACCCGTATGATGACCACGGGCAGCTACGGCGCGGCGGATCTGATCCAGCAGACGGGCAATGTGATCATTCCCATTGCCTTTTTGTGCGTCAACTCGGCAGCCCTGCGCTTTTCGATGGACAAGGCAGAGCGCAAGAGCGATGTGTTTACCGTAGGCGTGCGGGTGACCTTGGTGGGCTTTTTGGCCTTTCTGTTGTTTGCGTACCCGATCAGTTTAATTAAAATCAACGACTTTAAGCTGGGCGATTACCTGGTGCTCATTTATGTGTTTGTGCTTACTTCCGGTTTTCGCCAGCTGTGCCAGCAGTTTGTGCGCGGCTCCGGTCATGTAAAGCTGTTTGCCATTGACGGTATTTTGGCTACCGTGACCTATCTGCTGTTTACCATGCTGTTCTTGGGCGTGTTTAAGTGGGGGGTTACCGGCTATATTTTAGCCATCGTGGCGTCGGACTTCTGCTCCGTGCTGTTCTTTACCGTAACTGCCAAGCTGTACCGTTATGTGCGCTTTAAGGGCGTGCGCCGCCAGACCGGGCGGGATATGCTGCGCTACTGCGTGCCCATGATCCCCACCATTATCTTGTGGTGGATCATCAATGTGTCTGACCGCTATATGGTTACTTATTTTGTGGGCTCTTCTGCCAACGGTCTGTATTCCGCCGCATCTAAGATCCCTAATTTGGTGATTATGTGCGCATCTGTATTTACAGACGCCTGGCAACTGTCTGCGGTGGATGAGTATAACAATAAAGATACCGCCCGGTTTTTCTCCAAGATCTTTCGGGTGTACTGTGGCGGCACCTTCTTTGTGGCTTCTTTCCTAATTTTGACTTGTAAGATTATTACAAAAGTTTTGGTGGCAGACGCGTATTTTGACTCTTGGCAGTATGTGCCGGTACTGATCATCTCCACCGTATTCTCCTGTCTGGTGAACTTTTTGGCCTCTATCTATATGGCGGAGAAAAAGAATATTATGGCGATGGTAACTGCCCTCACCGGTGCAGTCACCAATGTGGTGCTGAACCTGATTTTGATCCCCCGTATGGGTGCCAACGGTGCGGCCGTTGCCACTGCCTGCGCCTTTGTGGTCGTGTTCCTGACCCGCAGTCGGGATACTCGCCGATTCATTAAGATCAACTACCAGCCGGTGGTGCTCACCTGCCAAACCGTGGTGCTGGTGGCCCAAACGGTGGCGGCGCTGTGCTTGCAGGGCGTGTGGTTCTATGTGGCAGAGGCACTGCTGTTTGCCCTGATGTTGGGAATGAACTGGTATCAGGTGGTAGAGCTGTACAAACTGGTGACGACCAAGATGCTGGCCAAACTGAAAAAGCCGAAAACAGAGGAAGAATAAGAGAAATGTTTCGTGCATAGGCTCTTTTAGCGACTTGGTATTGAATTACAGACGATTTTAGTATATAATCTACAAATGGAACACGATTATTTGCGTGATTTACAATAATTTTTGGAGGTTTTGTATGAAATCAACGATTTCTGTGGCGCAAGCAAAGCGACGGATCAACGACAAACTCAGTCACTTTTTCGGCGTTACGCCGGCAGACGCCACCAATGAACAATATTATAAGGCTGTGGCCATGATCCTGCGGGAGATGCTCAGCGAAAAAAACAGCCAGTTCCGCCATCAGGCTGAGGGTCAGGACTCTAAGCAGATCTATTATCTGTGTATGGAGTTTTTAATGGGGCGTTCCTTAAAGAACAACTTGTATAACCTGGGTCTGACTGAAACTTTTGAAAAGGCGCTGGCCGGCTTTGATGTAAAGCTGGAGCAGCTGTACGATGAGGAGCCGGATGCCGGTTTGGGCAACGGCGGCTTGGGTCGTCTGGCTGCCTGTTATCTGGACGGTTTGGCCTCTGACGGCTATCAGTCCATGGGCTATTCCATTCGCTATGAGGCCGGTATTTTTAAGCAGAAGCTGGTAGACGGCTGGCAGACGGAGCTGCCGGACTTTTGGCTGCCCGGCGGAGAGGTTTGGTTAGTGCCCCGTGAGGAGCGCGCCCAGACTGTCAGTTTTGAGGGCTGGGTCGATGAAAGCTGGGACGGTGAGTACCATACCGTCACCATGCGGGATTGCAACACCGTGATCGCTGTGCCCTATGATATGTATGTAAGTGGTCTGGGTGACGGTGTGGCTCGTTTGCGCCTGTGGGCGGCTCGCAAGCCTGCACTGGATATGAGTCTGTTTAATCAGGGCGAATATATTAAGGCTATGGAACAGTCTGCCATGGCAGAGACCATCAGCAAGGTACTTTACCCGGCGGATAACACCCCGGAGGGCAAGTCTCTGCGCCTGCGCCAGCAGTATTTCCTGGTGTCCGCCTCTGTGCAGGATATTATTCACCGTCACCTGTCCAAGTACGGCACGCTGGATAATCTGCCGGAGAAGGTGGCGATCCATATTAACGATACTCACCCCACCTTGGCCATTCCGGAGCTGATGCGCATTATGCTGGACGAGTGCGGCTATGATTGGGACTCTGCCTGGAAACTGGTAACCGACACGATGGCGTACACCAACCACACGGTGATGAAAGAGGCGCTGGAGTGCTGGAGCGAGGACCTGTACAAGCGCCTGCTGCCCCGTATTTATGAGATCACCAAGGAGATCGACAACCGCTTCCGTGCCTTTGTTTGGGGCGCTACCCATGACGCAGACAAGGTGGAGCGTATGGCTGTGATCTCTTGCGGCGCCGTGCGTATGGCCAACCTGTGCGTGGCCGGCTCTCACAGCGTCAACGGCGTGTCTGCTTTGCATAGCGAGATTTTGAAGGACACGGTGTTCCACGACTTCTACACCATCACCCCGGCCAAGTTTACCAATGTGACCAACGGCATTGCCTTCCGCCGCTGGCTGTGCCAGTCCAACCCGCAGCTGACCGATTATTTAACGGAGCTGATCGGTGACGACTTTATTAAGCACAGCGACCGCCTGCTGACCCTGCGGGATTACAAAGACGACCCGGCAGTGCTGGAGCAGCTGCAAAAGATCAAGCGCGCCAACAAAGAGCGCTTTGCCAAGGTGGTGAAGAAGCAGAACGGCGTGGTGCTGGACCCGGATTCCATCTTTGATGTGCAGGTGAAGCGCCTGCACGAGTATAAGCGCCAGCAGCTGAATGTACTGAACATTATTGCTCAGTACCAGGCGCTGAAAGAAAATCCGAATATGGACTTTACTCCCCGGACTTATATTTTTGCTTCCAAGGCAGCCCCGGGTTACTACATGGCTAAGAAAATCATTCAGCTGATTGACGCTTTGGCTCATGTGGTGAACAATGACCCGGACACCAAGGATAAGCTGAAAGTGGTGTTTATGGAGGACTACTCCGTGTCTTTAGCAGAGGTGCTGATGCCTGCTGCGGACATCAGTGAGCAGATTTCGCTGGCCGGCACGGAGGCATCCGGCACCGGCAATATGAAGTTGATGCTCAACGGCGCCGTTACTCTGGGCACTCTGGACGGCGCCAATGTGGAGATCTGCAACGCCGTAGGGGAGGACAATATCTTCCTGTTTGGTATGAAGACGCCGGACGTGGAGGCTCTGCGCCGCAGCGGCTATCACCCCATGAACTATGTGACTAATAACCCGGCGTTAAAGAACGCCATTGATATGATCCAGTATGGCGTGAACGGCAAGGACTTTAGTGAGATTACCTCCTCACTGATCAATGTGGATCCGTATATGGCGCTGGCAGATTTTGCCGATTATCAAAACGCCCAGCGGCGTTCGGCACAGGTGTATGCTGACAAGACCGCCTTTGCCAAGATGAGCCTGATGAATATCAGCGGTGCAGGCATTTTCAGCGCGGACCGTGCCGTGCAGGAATATGCGGAGGATATTTGGCACACCCACCCGGTGGTTGTAGCGCAGCCCCGGCCTCAAAAGGCGGCGGCTGCTGCGGAGAAGCCCGCCGAAAAGCCGGCGAAGAAACCCGCAGCCAAAAATCCTGCGGCCAAAAAGCCCGCGACAAAGAAAACCACCAAGAAGAAATAAATCTGCTTGCGGCAGGCGCAGGGCAAAGGCAGTCGATTCGAGGATGGCCTCGTCGCCGCTGCCCAGGAACACCGAGGCAATCGGCGCGGGAACCAGGAAAATGACCACCAGGGCGACCAGGGAGATGATGGCCGCGGCGGTGAAGCAGTATTTTTCAATGGCCTTCACGCGGCTAAAGGCGCGCGCGCCCCAGTTGTAGCCCACCGCGGGCTGCAGCGAATCGCACATGCCGTACAAAAGCGGCTGAATAAACCCGTCCGCAAACATTAAAATTCCGTATACCGAAACGGCGGTTTCTCCTCCGAGACGCACTAATATGGCGTTCATCAGAATAGAGGTTATTCTTCCCGCGATATTATTCAAGAAGTTCGGACTGCCGCAAGATATTATTTGTCGTATCATTTTCGCGTTAAAACGCGGTCGGCAAAAGCGTAAAAGAGTTTTCTTCCGAAAGAACGGTATAAAAGCAATGAAGGCGCAGACGAGTATCCCGGAACATGTAGCCAGCGCCGCTCCCCAAATTCCCCAACGGAAAACTCCGAGAAATAATAATTCCAATATCCCACTGAGTGCCGACATGAAAATATTCAAAAACATACTTCCTCGTATGTATCCGCAGATTCGAAGGAAGTTATCCACGGCGAATATAATTGTAGTTACGGGAGAGCAAAGCGCGTAAA
>OGXT01002263.1_pt1 | contig 15681 bp, 19 predicted proteins | sample 1576361 | NCBI WGS metagenome assembly OGXT01 (sample SAMEA3541514, study PRJEB24748) | human gut metagenome | biome: human gut; feature: human-associated habitat; material: faeces | place: China | collected 2012 | reverse complement strand
CCGTCAGGCGATGCCTTCCTGATTAAAATCAAAGATTTTAATCAGGAAATAGTATTAGAGAAAACGATAACATTCACATCAGGGCAGCATGTCCGCCGTGACAGGGAAAAAGTCGGAGTTTCCCTTCGAGGTGTCCGCGTTTTCCACAATGAGAAGCACCATCTGCTCATTTCCGGCAAGATTGTGCCAGACGCCCTTTTTGATGTTGTACATCTTCCGTTTTTCCATCACGACCGTCGAAATCTGTCCGAGAGCGTCTCCGACGCCGTCCGCGACATAGAGCGTACACTCCCCCTCCAGCAGAACGAACAGCTCGTCCGTTTCATTATGCCGCTCCAGATAGGGGATCGTTTCGCGGCGGTATTTGCTGGGATCGTCATTCAGAAATGCGACCCGCCAGCCTTCATAGTAGACCAGCGCCCGATAGCCGGGGCCATCATACTGTGCTACTTCAATCAGGTTTTCCTTCATAATGGTTTGCTCCTTTCAAAATCATGCCTTTTTCAAACGGTTCAGCGCTGTTTTCCGAGTCCGCTGTTACCCTGCTACTAGCCATTATAGTAAGGGGCCGTCCCCACTGTCAATGCTGAAAAAATCTGTTTCTGTCAGATTTTTTGGTATTGACATTTTTTCTCAAGGCACTGCCCACGGTTTCCGCCTTGATTCTGGCAAATCATCCTGAATATCTGCAGCTATCATACCTGCGCCCATGGAGATTGGCAATGCAAAAAAGGAACACATGCTTGCAGAAAATACACCTTCTGTCCGTTCGGCAGTCCGGGGGAATTGACAGTCACACCCGCCCATGCTATACTGGACGAAATTCGACCACTTTTTGCAAAGGCAGATTCTTCTATGGGGCATAATTACAACGATTCTATCAATTTCTCTTTCAAAAAAGATTTGGAAACAATAAAATCATTGCCAAAGGAAAAACGGTGGAAATACATCTGGGATTATTATAAAATAATCATTCTGGTTTTGCCCGTGGCGCTGATCGTGCTTCTGATCCTCGGCTCCTTCTGCGTCAATATGGTCAAGGGCACTTTCTTTCCCAAGGACCCCGTCAGCATCGGTATTGCGGTGTCCGGCTACTCCGCGTCCCCGGACTGGTTACAGAGCTGCGAGGAGGCCATCGGCTACGACCCGAAGCGGGAATATCTGCAAATTCTGGAGTCCCCGCCCTACAGTACCGAACGGGACGATTTTGTGATAAAATCCACTCTCTGGCTTACTGCCGGACAGCCGGACATATTCATCGTGGACGAGGACGGGTACGAATATCTCCTTTCTCTGGATATTCTGGTCGATCTGTCCCGGGACTGGCCAGCGGAATTGCAGGCGCTTTCTGCCGGATACCCGGCCACAGAGTATGCCGTCGAAATTTCCGGCACCGCCTTCGCCAGAGAACACGGCATTTCGGATGAGCCGGTCTACCTGTGTATGTTCGCCAATGGTCACGGATATCAGCGGGGGCTGGATATTGCCGCGTACATTCTGGAAAACGGCTGACGGCATGTCACTCCATACACCGGAAGCTTAGCAAAGATACGCCCGGAAAAGGGCAGAACAGTACCCGGAGATTCTGAAAATCTCCGGGTATATTACTATCCATTTTTCTGCATTTCGCAGCCCGCGATCTCCATGCGGACCGTTCCGTCTTCTTTTTCCGTGCAGGTGATTTCCACGGGCGCGTTTGCGTTCGGGTACTGCAGCAGCACCCGGAGGGCGCCGCTTTCATCCTTATCCACCGCGTAGGTGCCGCTGCGGGTCATACTTGCCTCTTGCTCCCCCAGCGCGATATGCGCCTCACAGTCAAACGTTCCGTTTTTATGAAACGTATATACCGCGGTCGTCCCCTCGGACATCTGAACGTACCATTCGGAAGAAACCAGCGTTTTTTCAAAACTGTCCCCCGCGCTAAGCTTGTAAAACGCAAACGCCAGGATAGCCACCAGAATGATCCCCGCAATAATCAGACAGATACGACGCTTCATACTTTTTCTCCTTTGCTTCTTCGGCTATTCCCAGTTTACAGGATTCTTTCCGCCCTGTCAACTGCCGCCGGAATCGAGCGCGAATTTTGTTTGTTTTTTATAAAACCGGTTGAATTTCCGCATACTCCCTTACCGTGAACCATGTGAAAAACGCCTCCGGAAATACATCCGGAGGTGTTTCTCGGCTTTCGCCACATATAGGAGTAATGGAAATGTCATTTTTCGCTGGCTGTCTTACTGCCAAAGTATTTTTCAAAGGGCTGATTGACAAAGGAACAGCCCAGAAGGCAGTTGAACGCGCACAGGATGATGATATAGAACGGAAGCGCCTGATAGGTAAACAGCAGCAGCATCAGATCCAGCAAACCCGCTGTGATCAGCAGCTGCAGCGTGGTTCTCCATTCCACGACCGCCATGATGCAGGCATTTTTGAAGTTTGCCCAGATATCCACGTCCAGCAGCACGAGCAGCGGATAAAAATACTTCGTGATGCAGAAATAGAGGAGGACGGAAATTGTCGTGGTGATGACCACCGCGCTTCCTTCCATGCCAAAGATGATCGGGTAGCAGGCGATGGACGCCGGGGCAAGCAGGAGCAGGAGGCCAAACACGGCCCTTTTCAGGAAGTGGGTCCGGAATTCCGCAAAGAATCCGTGGAACACCCCTTCGTACCGGGTCTCCCGCACCATATTCAGGATGACCCTGTGCAGTCCGCAGGTTGCCGCCGGAATGGTGATCACCGGCAGGCAGCACAGCAGATACAGAAGATTCAGTCCGATCAGCCTGACCCAGTACTGACTCAGCACCAGCCGGACGCTCTCCCACCCGGAGACTTTCAGTGCCGCAAAAACACCGCGTCCCTTTTCTTTGGAAGGAAATGCCATAAATCAACCCTTTACCGCACCGGCGGTCATTCCGGACACCAGATACTTCTGGAAGAAAATGAACAGCAGAACGATGGGCAGAGAACCGGCCACAGCAAACGCCATCAGTCCGCCGTAGTCGTTGGAGTACTCGCCCAGGAAGCTCTGGGCAATGCCCACAGGCAGCGTGCGCATTTCGTTGGACTTCATGATGGTCAGCGCCATCAGATAGTCGTCCCATGCGTTGAGGAAGGTGTAGATACCCACCGCGACCAGTCCGGGAACCACCAGCGGAAGCAGGATATGCAGCAGCACACGCATCCGGCTGGCGCCGTCGATTCTCGCCGCCTCATCCAGAGACTTGGACAGCGTATCAAAGAAGCTCTTCATCAGCGTAATCGCCAGCGGAAGCGCGAAGGTCGTGTCCGCAAGGATCAGGCCACGATACGTGTCCAGCATACGCCACGAATTGTAAAAACCGTAAAGCGTCGTCAGGATGACCACCACAGGGAACATCTGAACGGAGGAAACGGAGCTGAGGATCACGCGGCGGCCAAAGAAATTATAGCGGGACAGTGCGTAGCTCGCGGGAACCGCAACCAGCAGCACGATCGCGATCGTTCCGAAGGAGACGATGAAGCTGTTCTGGAAAAACCGCAGATAGGACGCGCGGGTAAATATCTGCGAGAAGTTCTTCAGCGTCGGGTTGATCGGGAAGAACCGGGGCGGCACGCTCATGATAACGTTGCTCGGAAGCAGGGAGCAGTTGATCATCCAGTAAACAGGGAACAACAGCACGAACAGAATGATTGCAATGACCACATACTTGGCAATCTTTTTTCCAGTATTGCGCTTTTTCATTTCTGCTTCCCTCCTTAACCCAGATCTTCGGAATACTTATCCGTAAGCTTGTTGGAGAACATGGTGATGATGAATAGAACGATCAGCCACACAACGCCGATTGCCGCGCCATAACCGAAGTTATAGGACTGGAATGCGGCATTATAGGCTGCAATAGACAAGGTTGTAGTCGCACCGACAGGACCGCCGTTGGTAATGTTGGCGATGATGGTATACATCTGGAAGTTTGCCATCAGGGCGATCCAGATGGAGGTAATCAAAACGGGTCGGATGGACGGAATGGTGATATGCAGCAGACTCTGCCAGTAATTTGCGCCGTCGATCGTACCAGCTTCGAGCAGGGACTTGTCAACAGACTGCAAACCGGCAAGGATCATGACCATCATGTAGGGAAGCTGGCGCCACACGGCCGCAATGACGATCAGTGCCATGGCGCTGCCGCTCTGCAGCGTCCAGGAGTAGTCCAGAGTGGGGATCATTCCCAGTTTATAGGCGATCCAGTTGATCACACCGTAGCTGGAGTTCGTCATGAATCTCCAGACGATCGCGGTAACAACGGAGGGGATCGTCCACGGAACCAGCATCAGGCCGCGCAGCGTACCGCGCGCCTTGATCTTGCTGTTCAGCAAGAGTGCGATACCCATGCCCAATATGAGCTGAATCAAGACCACCAGTGCCACAAAGACAAAGGTGTTCTTGAAATAGGAAAAGATCTGATTGTTCTGGAGCATGATTTTGTAGTTGGCAAAATTGTTCCATTTCAGATCGAATATGCCCTTCCTCAGTTCTTTCAGCCCGTAATCACAAAAGCTGGCGTAGATACCTTTCAGAATCGGGAACGCAATAACGACGAGCAGAACAAGAAGGGCAGGCACCATCAGCAGAAAGCCAAAGGTACTGTCGGACATTCTACGCGTTCTTAATTGATTTTTGGAAGTCATATGCCTGTCTCCTTCTGGAAAGTGGGCCCTCTCTCCGCCGAGAGAGAGGACCCACCCGCTTAGCAATCTTTCAAACGTGCTTCTTTACAAGCCGATTATTTGTTGTACTCGTTCTGAATCTGGGTCTGCCACTTGGCGAGGATCTCGGCGACATCGCCGCCCTGAGCCAGCTCAGTCAGCATGTCGGTCAGCATGGCGTCGGCATCCTGGAAGTGGATGTTGGCGGAAGGCAGAGCCTTAGCGGAATCCATAGCCTTTACGTAAGCGTAGGTGTAGCCGCCCTTTTCCTGCTTGACAGCGGTGCAGTCCTTGAAGACTTCCGCCATGACGGTGGAGCGGGAGCTCATCTTGCCCTGACCGTTCCGGTAGAGGATGTCAATGACATCGGCGCCGGACATGAAGTCCAGGAAGTGACCCATGGCTTCCATCTTCTCATCGGAGCAGGAGTCGAACACGACCAGCTCATGAGCGATCAGGTAGCCGTGACCGGCAGCGTCAGCACCGGGGATGGTCATAGCCTGCGTACGGGCATAGTAAGCAGCCTCATCCTCAGCAGCGGAAGCGGCAGTGACAATACCGGACTCGATGTCCCAGTAGAAGCCGATCTTGCCGGCGCCGAACAGGTTGCGCAGCTCCTTGAAAGAGTTGGCACCGGCGGCGGTGGAGATCTTCTTGACGAACAGGTTCTGCAGATCGGTGTAAGCAGCAACAGACTCATCGGAGGTCAGCATGATGGTGCCGTCCTTCTCGAATTCGCCGCCGCGAGCCCACAGAGCGGGGAAGGTGTTGTAGCCTTCGCCGGCCTCAACGCCGTTGGAGTCGGGGATCGCCAGACCGTAGATGTCGCTGCCCAGAGCGGAGATCTTCTCGGCAGCCGCCAGCAGGTCGTCCCAGGAAGCGATGGCGGTGTAATCAACGCCAGCCTGCTCGCACAGGTCGGTATTCACCAGCAGCGCGTAGGTGTTGGAGAACCAGGGCAGTGCCATCATGGAGCCGTCAACGGTGACGGAGTCGATAGCGGACTGGGAGTAGTCGGCGAGGACGTCAGCGGAGATGTAGCCGTCCAGAGGCTTCACAACGCCCAGAGCCAGCAGCTGGGGCAGCCACTCAGCCTTGATGTGAGCAACGTCGGGGCCATTGCCGCCGGCAACGTCGATCAGCAGGGTGGAGAGGTAGTCAGCGTAGGAATAGAAGTACTCGGTGCTGATGGTGGTGTTGTACTCGTTCGTCTCGTTGTACAGATCCGCCGCTTCCTGATAAATGTGACGGATAGATTCTTCCGCGAACGCCCAGGAACCCCAGGTCAGGGTCACAGGCTCAGCAGCGGGAGCAGGTTCTTCGTCCTTTTCAGTCGCGGCAGGCTTTTCTGCAGCGGTCTGTGCCTTTGTCTCAGCGGGGGCGTCTGTCTTCGAGCCGCAGGCGGCAAGAGACAGAACCATGGCCAACGCCAGAAGCATCGCGATAAACTTTTTCATGTTTCACTTCTCCTTAGTTTTTAATTTTTATACACGCAAAACAACCTTTTGCGGGTAATACAAAATGCGTGACCGGCTCACGGGCGATTTCGGAACGGGTTATTCATATTGACCGTCAATCTGGGGTGCGGTCGTCCCGATTCTTCGCAGCCTGACAGGTGGCATGACATTTTCGCCAAAAGAGTCGGTGTCATTCTCTTTTTTTTGTGTATCTTGACTATACCATCTCCGCAAGCAAAACACAATACACATTTGAAACACGAACTTGCAAAAAACAAACATTCCGGGGTATATTTTTTCTTTTCACACCGCAAAACCCGGCACGGCATGAGCGCTGCGATTGCTGTGGAATCCGGCATTCCGCTCCCGGTCCGCCAAAAATGCGTCCGTCAAGGTTTATTGCCACTTTGTACTATTATAGTTTATTCTTCTTTTCTATTTTGTTCAATTTTATAAATTCACAATTATTTTCTACAAAATTAGTATTGATTTTTTACCGAAAGTGTGTTATTATGCCTCGCTTGAAAGTGTTCATCCGCTCACCTCAGCAGCGTCACAAGCTATTGCGGTTCACTCCGGTCGGCCGCAAAAAACCGATCACCCGCCATGCGGCAGTTATAATAGAAGCGAAATATCTGGAATTGCTGCGCCGGGGCTATGAAGTGACCGTTGGCAGAACGGGCGATAAGGAAATTGATTTTGTATGCGACAAGCGCGGCGAAAAGCTGTACGTTCAGGTGTGCTATCTGCTCGCCTCCGACGAAACGGTCAACCGTGAGTTTGGTGCGTATGACTCCATCCGCGACAACTTCCCGAAGTACGTTGTTTCTCTCGATGAGTTTGATATGAGCCGAAACGGGATCAAGCACCGGAATATCCGTGATTTCCTCTTGGCTGAGGAATGGAACTAAGTACGAAGCCCAACATCACGTCAATGTCGTGGTGCTGGGCTTCTTTTTTGTCATGCTTCGGGGCTTTTTTGAGGATAAAACCGCCTGTGTGCTGTTTACTTTTCTTTGTCATATTGACATGCCGCCCTCTGCCCATCACGGCAACTGTACGTCCTCGGAACAAAAATGAACACTTTCTCTGTATAGGGCGAAAGCAAGAGAGGAAAAAGAAGGTGAGCGCAGGCTGTGGGAACGGTGCGTAAACCGCTTGCGGTTTTCCACGGTTTCCATAGCCGCAGCGATGGAGAAAAGGGAGAGGTGGCTTTCTCGCTCAGGCGGCTTGCCGCTGCTCTTTGGCTCTCCCTTTTCTCCCTGAATATCAGGGATTATTCTGCGTCATTGCTCGGCGTAACAGGGCGAAAGTCCTCCTGAACCCCTTCATTGAGGTCAAAGCACATGGTTTTTGCATCAGCAACCCAGAAACCACGCACCTTGTAACGCTTGCCGGGAATCCAGTCCTCACCGGTGACAGCGCGAAGCGGGTCAAGCAGATTCCTGTTGGAGATCGTAACAACACCTTTCTGTTCGCCTCTCGGCTTGGAGAACTTGAAGCCCTTCGGTTCGTTGCTCTTGCAGGAACGGATCGCAAATACCCTCGCTTTCGCATCCAGCAGACACAAAACAAAGGCGGGATAGCCCAAGTCCTCAAGCACTTTCTTGGTGAAAGTCACGCCATTCTGATTCAGGAACATATCCGGGTAGGCGTTGATGTTGGAGTCGATGGTTTCAAAGTTCAAAGCGGAAAAATCGAAGTTCATAGTAAAAATCCTTTCATTTCATAGTGTTTTGCGTCTCATCCACGATTTTCATAAACTCCTGACGTTCCATAAAAGACCAGCGGGAATCCATAATCAGATAGCCCTTGAAAAGGCCATCCTTTACGCGGTATGCGACGAAGTGATTGCTCAAACGGCGCAGTGTTGCTCGTTTTGCTGTGTTGTGCCGCTCTGACAGCAGCTTTTGTACCTTGGTCCAATCCTCTTTTTTGATAATCGCTGTGTGGTGATTTTCCTTGAAATACATATTCAAATCTGTATTTTTGACGGATTTATGGGTGCGAAAATCCTTGGTATAGGTTTTCTGCATCAAAGCATCACCGCAGTATTTCTCGTTTCGGAGGATGCTGCGGACAGTACCGGCAGACCAGAGATCGTTCCCCATTGGAGACTTGATACCCTGTTCTGTCAGTGCGGCGGCGATTTCTGCCGGGGTTGCGCCCTCCAAGCAGCTTTCATAGATGTACTCAACAATTCTTGCCTCGGTCGGCTCAATGACAAGCCGCCCGAAATGGTCACGATAGAAGCCAAGCGTATTCTGAACGGAGAACTTGTAGATACCCTCTGCCATCCGCCAGCGGATACCAGCCTTAATTGCCTCGCTCTTTTGCTGGGATTCCATTTCAGCCAAGGCTGCCAACAATGAGATCAGCAGATTATTCCGCCCATCGCCGGTATAAGTGATTCCCTCTGTCTCAAACTCGACGGAAACGGGCGGGTTCAGGGCAGAAAGCGTTCGCAGATTGTCCAGAATATCCACGATATTTCTACCAAAACGGCTGATACTTTTCGTGAGGATCAGGTCAATCTTCCCGTCAACTGCGTCGGCAATCATTTTCTGAAAGCCAAGACGTTTTTCAACGGTAGTTGCGCTGATGCCCTCGTCTTGATAAATCTCAACCAGCTCCCATTGCGGATTTGCCTCAATCCTCTTGGTGAAATGGTGAATCTGCATATCGAAGCTGCCGACCTGCTGTTCCTCCTGCGTGCTGACGCGGCAATACGCCGCAACACGGAGTTTGGGCGGCTCCTCTGCAAGTTCCCGCCGTTTCTGCGGCGGTATGATAATAACGCCATTTCCACGCTGATTATAAGAAATCTCATCCTGCATCTGGCGGCGTTTTTGCTCCCTGCGTTCCGCTCGGCTGCTGGTTTGCCGCTCTGCCTCTATCGCTTTTTGGTCAAGCGGTTTTGCCATATTCCGCCTCCTGCATCAGAATCCGTCTGCGTTTTCTGCTTTGCATCGGCGCACCACCTCCTTTGAACGGTTTTCAATTTCATTACTACCACGCTCCTTTTTGAAAATTATGACAATCCACATACGCGAGGTAAACGGAACAGTCACCCAAATCATAACCACCGGCCGTGCCGGTGGTTTGCACAAGCCCCCTTAGGGCATTTTTCTGGCCGAGCCTAAAGGTCCTTCGAAGGGTCTGCCAACCGCATTCTTTTCACGGGCTGCCCCTAAAGGGGCTACTTTAAGTTCGCATATTTCTCGAATATCATTAGACTGCTTTTCCCCTTTAGATATCCCATAAACTGCGATACACTGTATTTCGGCGGCATGGATATGAGCATATGGATGTGATCCTTACACGCTTCTGCTTCTATGATTTCTACTCCCTTATACTCACACAGCTTTCGTATCATCTGTCCGATATCCTGTCTTATCTTTCCGCAGGTGATTTGTCGCCGATATTTGGGCGCAAATACTATATGGTATTTGTATTCCCACTGCGTGTGTGCTAAACTATTTGTGTCAAATTTCATCCAGACTTGATTCCTCCTTTGGTTCTTTCTGGCGGTTGGCAGACCTCCACTATTCTACCAAAGGAGGATACTTTTTCGCATAGCTAAAGCTTTTTGGTACCACCGGCATTTGAACTATTCCGCCAAAAAAGGACATTGCAAAGAAACCACCCCCGGAGTAGGATAGAACTACAACGGGGGTGAATTTGAATATGGCAAGAAGCTATACCCATATCAAGCAGTACTATGAAGAAATGGAGCAGATGCATCAGGAAGGCCACAGCTGCCGGGAGATTGGAGAAAAGTTTGGATTTACAAAAGAACAGGTCAAAGAATGTTTGAGGAGGCCAAGACGTAAAGCCCGGAAAGAACAGGAAAGTATTCCAAAACGACGAGGGAGGCCAGCAAAGCAAATACCAACCACACTATCAGCATTAGAAAAAGAAGTAAAACAGCTTCGAATGGAAAATGAACTGCTGCGGGATTTTCTCAAAGCAACCGAAAGGAAGTGAGAGCCCAAGTCAAATATATAGTCATACAAAGATATGCATCCAAGTATCCGGTCGCTTCTATGTGCCGTTTCTTTGATGTATCACGCAGCGGATATTACAGCTTCCGAAAGCGAAGCAAACAGTTGAATCGGGAATCTCTTTTGGTGGAACAGATTCAAGCATGTCGTGATAGTGGGAAGTATATGTGCACGTACGGCTGTCGTCGGGTCCAACTTTGGATCGAGCGTCAGTACGGTAAGCATTATAACTACAAGACCATTTGGCGTGTCATGCATAAATATGGTCTGTTGTCGAAGATTCGCCGCAAAAGATTCATTCATTGCGGCGAGGAAACACGAACCTATGCGAATCTGTTGAATCGTAATTTTCACGCTGACAGACCTAATCAAAAATGGGTAACCGATATCAGCTATATTCCAACCAAGCAGGGAACTCTTTACCTTTCCGTCATCTGCGATTTGTTTGACTTAAGCATTGTTGCCTACAAAACCAGCACCCGCCAAAGTATCAAACTGGTGCTGGATACGGTCCGGCTAGCGATGGAAAAAGAAAAGGTCACTGCAGAGCTGCAACTCCACAGTGACCAAGGGTTTCAATACGCTTCCCAAAGCTATTTTACCCTAACTACACAATACGGCATTACTCCGTCCATGTCAAGACGGGCCAACCCATACGACAACGCCATGGCGGAAAATTTCTTTTCCATTCTCAAATCTGAATGCATTCGTCTTTACAAGCCGGAGACCATCCATGATGCACAGACTCTCATTGATGAATATATCACTTTTTACAACCATGATCGCATTCAACTTAACTCCAAGCTCTCTCCTATCGAAAAACGGCGTCTCTTTGCGTAATCCTTCCCTATCCTACCAAAGGTGGTTTTATTTCTGTCTTTTTCTTCTGGAACAGTTCATTCGCCGGTGGTTATGGCTTATTCCTGTTCTCGTCCGCTCCGCCGCGGCTTGCGCGCTTTGAGAATGAGCATCATCGGCCGCCGCAGCTCGTCGGCCATACCGGGCACGGCGTCCAGCATCTCCCGCGCAGGCTGCGGCTCCACCAGCGCCTCCAGCGCGAAGCCACGCGCCAGAAGCGGCTGCACATAGCCCGTAACGGTGCGGTGGTATTTGCGCATATGCTCGCCTAAAAACACCGCGTCCCGGGGTCCCTGCTCAAAGTATCGGTCCACGGGCCAGTGCAGCGGGGCGCCGCCTGCGTCCCTCTGCCAATCCTGCGGCCCCTGGGCCGTGAACACCGGATGCTCCGCCGAAAAAATAAACCATCCGCCGGGGGACAGCGCGTCCCAGACCATGCGGCACACGCCCGCGTAATCTTCCACATAATGCAGCGCCAGTGAACTGAGAACGACGTCCCAAGCCGCAGGGGCGGGCCGCATATCCTCAATGGCCGCGCGCCGGTATTCCACGACGGGGCTGTCGGTCATGGCGCGGGCGCGTTCCAGCATGCGTTGGGAAAGGTCCGTCCCAAGCACACGGGCCGCGCCATGCTCGGCCGCGTACCGGCAATGCCATCCGAAACCACAGCCAAGGTCCAGCACGCGCTTGCCGGCGAGCTCCGGCAGCAGCGCTTTCAGTGCCGGCCATTCGCCTGCGGCGGAAAGCCCCTGCTCGGAACGGGGCATATGGCTGTACTGCTCGAAAAATACGCTGTCATCGTATTTGTTTTCTTTCAAAAAAGCACTTCCCCTGCATGTTTTCTTCATGGTAACACATCTGTTCTGCGGCGGCAAGCCTGCGCGGCAGGCCTTTTTTGTGCAGGTGAGGGCCTGTTTTGCGCAGCTTGCTCCGGAGCGCTTGCAGCGGCGGGCCGGGGTGTGTATCATAAAGATGCGGCCGCGGGATAAACACAAACAAAGGGGGAGGGGCTGTTGAACATCCGTATCTGTGAGGACCCGGCCTGCGCGGACATCGAGGTGGTGGTGCGCTGCAGGCAGCTTGACGACACAGTGCTTTCACTTTTGGCGCGCCTGCGCGTTTACGACGCGAAGCTCACCGGAGAAAGGGACGGCGCCACCTACGTTCTGGCGGCGGCAGACGTGCTGTATGCCGACACGGCGGACAAAAAGACGTTTCTTTATACAGCGGACGCCGTATATGAAACGCCCCTGCGCCTGTACGAACTGGAGGAGCAGCTTGCCGCGCGGGATTTTGTGCGCGCGGGTAAATCGGTGCTGCTGAATTTTGCCCATGTGGCGGCGCTGCGTCCGGACTTCGGCGGGCGAATGCGGGTGACGATGTCCAACGGCGAGGTGGTGGTGGCGTCGCGCCAGTATGTGCCTGCCCTCAAGGCAAAGTTGGGGCTGTGAGCCCTATACCGGAAAAGGAGTGTTTGCTGTGAAAAAATTTTTTGATATCGTAATGCCTGTAAAGACGGCCGCATGCTATATTTTTACGGCCACCATGTGCGTGTATGCCGTTCTGGATCTGGTCTTCGGCTGGGGCGGTCTGCCCGATAACTACCTGTTTTCGTTTCTGCTGCTGTCGCTGGCGGGCGGCGTGCTGCAGATCGTCGCGTTTACAGAGCTTGTTATCAAAAGGTTGCGCTATACGCTGCGGCTGTTCGTATTTGCAGTGCCGTATCTGGCGGTGCTTTCGGCCATTGCCGCCGGGTTCGGCTGGCTGCCCGCAGCGCAGCCGGGCGCATGGGCGCTGTTTTTCCTGATTTTTCTGGCGGTGCTTCTGACGATGACGCTGGGGTTCGAATTGTATTACCGCATCAGCGGCAAAAAATACGACGGCCTGCTGGGCCAGTACCGCGCTTCCCGTACACGGGATGAAAACAGCCGGGGAGAATACTGATGCATGCGGCGGAAAGCCAGATGAAAGGAATGAAAAGTTTTCAACAAAAGAGGCCTGCGCGGTGGAAAACCGCACAGGCCCTTTCCGTTTATCATAAAGCTGCAGCCTCAGCTGTTTTTCAGGATGACGCGCTCCACAACATCGGCCACATCCTCGCATTTGTCGCAGCATTTTTCCAGGCGGTCGAACAGCGCCGTCCAAGCCATCACGTCCACGGGCGTGCTGGCATCCGCGTACAGCGTGTGCATGGCGTCTGTGTACAGCTTATCGCCTTGCTCCTCCAGGCCGTTTATCTCAACGATCTGGGTGTGGATGGTCTTGGATCTGCGGAAATTGGGAAACTCCTCCATCATGGTCTTGAGCGCGGCGCAGCAGTCTGCGATGACCTGTGCAAAAGCCTGCGCCTCGGGCCGCAGCGTGCGGATATTGAACATATACAGCCGCAGCAGAACATCCTCAATGCTGTCTGTCACGTCGTCGATGGTGCCGGAAAGCTCCATGATATCTTCCCGGTCAATGGGGGGCAGGAACTCACGCACAAGCTGTTCCATCGTGCCGTGCTTTGCGATATCGGCCGAGTGCTCGATTTTGTGCATAGCCTCGATATGCCCGGGCAGCGCCTCCGGCTCATAGTGGTCAAACACCGTGCAAAGCATGTCCGCCGCAGCGCAGGCGGAATTTACGCCGCCCACAAAGGCCTCAAAATAATCCGTTTCCTTTTTTCGTGCCATTTTCACGTTCTCCTTCCTATTCTCAGAACAGCCACATGAACAGACGTGCCATCAAAAAGCCAATGGCCCCGCACCCGGGGAACGTCAGCGCCCACGTCAGCCCCATTTCCTTTACCACGCCCCAGTTCACGCTGGACAGCCGCCGCGCCGCGCCCACGCCCATAATGGCGGTGGTCTTGGTGTGCGTTGTTGAAACGGGGATGCCAGTCAGCGAGGAAAGCAGCAGGCAGGCCGCGCCCGCCATGTCGGCGGCAAAGCCCTGGTATTTTTCCAGCTTCACCATATCCATGCCCACAGCCTTGATGATGCGGTAGCCGCCGATGGAAGTGCCCAGAGCCATTACGGCACTGCACAATACCATCAGCCACAGCGGGATCTGGAAATTGGTGACGTTGTCCTGGCCGTTGGCCAGAAAGATGCCCAGCATGAAAACGCCCATAAACTTCTGGCCGTCCTGTGCGCCGTGCATGAAACTCATGGCCGCGGCCCCGACGATCTGCGCATACCTGAAGAATACGTTGGCGCGCCTGCGGTCAAGCCCCGCGCAGATCAGCGTCACCAGCTTGCACACGATCCAGCCGATGCCAAATCCGAGCAGGAGGCTGGCCGCGAGACCATACAGCACTTTGACCCACTCCCCCATGTTGATGCCGCCGATGCCATCCTGGATGGCGATGGCGGCGCCGGAAAGGCCGGCGATTAGGCTGTGGCTCTCGGACGTGGGGATGCCCAGCAGCGACGCGCCCACACTGTAGACAACGATGGAGAACAGCGCCGCGCACAACGCGATCAGCGCGGCGTTCGTGTCGCCGCCGAAATCGACCATGTTGCTGATGGTGGACGCCACCGAGGCGTTCAGCTGCGTCATGATGAACACACCGAAGAAATTGAGCACCGCGGCCATGATCACCGCCGGACGGATACGTAGGCATCTGGTGGTGACGCAGGTGGCGATGGCGTTGGGGGCGTCGGTCCAGCCGTTCACGAAAATGACGCCGAGCGTCAGCAACGTGGTGATGGCCAGCGCCGGATTCGAACATACCTGTTGGATGAAATATGAGAATGATACATCCAAGAGAGTCATCACCTTCTTCTTCGAGGGACCGTCATGCGGTGGGTCGCATTCAGCGGACGTCTTGATTATATATGGAGATGACTACGTAGTGTGGATTTACCCGTCGTGTCATGACGACTTGTCGGTTTGTAGGCGATGACCATTCTCACGAGCGATATTGTCGCTTGGTGGAGCCTGACGAAAAAAGGCTCCCGGATTGCTCCGGAAGCCCTTTCAGCTCAGATCCTGATAAGAATCAGGCGATCATCACTCGTTGTCGCCAGCGGTGGCGGCGGTGGCGGTGACGGCGCCCTTCTTGTCGGTCTTGACGCCCGAGTACACCCAGTCGGTGTAGTCCGGGTGGTCGTAGCCCTTGTCGACCGCGAACTGGAACGCTTCCTGACGGAAGTCCTCCAGCTTCTGGATCTCGTCGGCGTACTTGTCGGCGTCGATCATGCGTAGAGCCTCAGCGGTCAGCTCGTAGCGGTCGATGCGGTTGACACGAACCATGTCGTACGGGGTGGTGGTGGAGCCCTCCTCCTCGTAGCCGTGGACGTTGAAGTTGTCGTGGTTCGGGCGATCGTAGATCAGGCCACGCACGTCGTGGGCATAGGAGTGGTACGCGAACAGCACCGGCTTGTCGGCGGTGAAGATGTCGGCGAACTCCTCGTCGGTCAGCGCTTCGTCGTTCTCCTTGGCGGACTGCAGGGAGAGCAGATCAGCCACGTTGACGACCTTGAACTTGATGCCCAGGGCCTTCAACTTGTCGGAAGCGGCCATGATCTCCTGGGTCGGGACGTCGCCGGCGGCGGCGAGCACGACCTGAGCCTCATCGTTGGTCTTCGCGGTGGAAGCCCAATCCCAAGCGGCGGCACCCTTGGCGAGCTCGGCACGAGCCTCGTCCAGGGTCAGCCAGGTGGCGGCCGGCTGCTTGCCGGCGATGATGGCGTTGA
>OGXT01002255.1_pt1 | contig 15745 bp, 20 predicted proteins | sample 1576361 | NCBI WGS metagenome assembly OGXT01 (sample SAMEA3541514, study PRJEB24748) | human gut metagenome | biome: human gut; feature: human-associated habitat; material: faeces | place: China | collected 2012 | reverse complement strand
GAATATTTAAAGCTAATAGAATATGAGATTATACCAAAAGTAGAAGGTTTTATTACAAATGAACTTCAAAAAGAAATAGAATATTGGGTTTTAGCAGGGTATTCTTTAGGTGGGTTATTTGCTCTATATTCAGGCTATAAAACAGATATATTCAAAAGAATTGTATCAGCTTCAGGTTCTATGTGGTATCCTAATTTTGAAAAATATGTTAAGGAAAATGAAATAAGTAAAAATATAGATAAAATATATTTTTCACTTGGAAATAAAGAAAAAAATTCTAAAATAGAAATATTGCAAACAGTAGAAGATAAAACAAGAGAAATTCAAGAATTTTTAAGTAAAAATATTGAAACATTATACGAAGAAAATGAAGGAAATCACTTTAAAGATGGAGTCTTAAGAATGGCAAAAGGAATTAAATGGATTTTAGAATAAATGGAGCTTTAATATGGTAAGAAAAAGAGTTTATAAAGGTCATAGCCTAGTAGAAAATGTAGATGATTACACAGTATTAGATATAGAAACAACAAGTTTGGATTCCTATTATGGAGAAATACTTGAAATAAGTGCAATAAAAGTAAGAAATAAAAAAGAGATAGAATATTTTTCAGAATTAATAAAAATAAATAATGAAGTAGGCTACTTTACAACAAGATTAACAGGCATTACAAACGAAATGATAGAACAAGAAGGAAAAGATTTAGTATATGTTTTGTATGAATTTAAGAAATTTTTAGGAAATGACATTATTATTGGTCATAATGTTAATTTTGATATTGATTTTATTTATGATAGTATGGTAGATAATTTAGGAGAATATTTATCAAATGACTATATTGATACATTAAGAATATCAAGAAAATTATTACCAGAATTAAAACATCATAAACTAGATAATTTAATAGATTATTTTAATTTAGCTAAAAGAAATGAACATAGGGCATTGAACGATTGTGTATTAACAAATCAAGTTTATATAAATTTAGTAAATTTTTTAAAGTAACTATCTCGATAAATTACAATTTATTGATGAGATTAGTTTGGAATATAACTAATCTTTTTACTATTCATATACTTCTTAAAAAATAATCGTGAAATTGTGGTATAATTATATAAGAGAGAGCTTAGATTTATTTTTTAGAATGGAGTGGCAGGTGATAAATATTGTGAAAAAAATCTATATAATAACAGGAGCAAATGGTTTTTTAGGTAATAACATTATAAGAAAGTTAGAACAAGATGCTGATAATGAAATTAGGGCTTTTGTATTAAAAGGCGATTCTATTAAATCACTTGAAGGATTAAAATGTAAAATCTACTATGGTGATGTAACTAAAAAAGAAACTTTATCATTAATTTTTGAAAATACTGATGGAAAAGAAGTTTTTGTAATTCATTGTGCTGCAGTAGTATATATAAAATCAAAATACAATCCACTTGTTTATAATGTTAATGTTAATGGAACTAAAAATATAGTAGATAAGGTAATAGAGTCAAAAGCAAAACTTATCTATATTAGTAGTGTGCATGCAATCCCAGAGCCACCTAACAATGAATTAATAACAGAAATAACTAATTTTAACCCTGATAATGTTGAGGGATTATATGCAAAAACAAAAGCAGAAGCTGCGAAGTATGTAATTGATGCAGTAAAGGGGAAAAATTTGAATGCTTGTATAATTCATCCATCTGGTATTATAGGTCCAAATGATTTTGGCAATAGCCACTTAACACAATTAATAAAAGAAGTTGCAAATGGCAAATTATTTGCTTGTGTAAAAGGGGGATATGATTTTGTTGATGTAAGAGATGTAGCAGATGGTGTTATTAGTGCTTGTAAAAATGGTACTAATGGTGAATGCTATATCTTATCTAATAGATATATTGCAATAAAAGAATTATGCGATTTAATTTGTGATGTGCAAGGAAGAAAAAAGATTAAAATGGTATTACCAATAGGTCTTGCAAAATTAATAGCACCTTTTTTTGAAGTATATTATAATTTAAAGAAACAAACTCCACTTTTTACAAAGTATTCACTATATACACTATCTTCTAATGCTAATTTCAGTAATGAAAAAGCTAAAGAAAAGTTGAAATTTAAAAATAGAAATATGAAAGATACAATAAAGGATACAGTTGAGTGGATGAATAAAAAGTAAAAATAAATAATAATGTAAATTGCAATTTGGAAGTGATGTGTAAAGAGTGAAGAAGAAAGTAATCATAATTTTAGTAGCCATAATTTTATTAGTCTTATTGTTCCCAATTAGAAATTAGTTAAAAGATGGTGCCAAAGTAGAATATAAGGCATTTAAGAACTACTATGTTTATGAAATGATCCTTATATTGTTATTAGCAATTATAGTTATACCGAATATTATACTGACAATAAATAATATGATTCCGTTTAATATAACAATCATTAATACACTTTTAATTATTATTGTAGCACTTCCTATTATAGTGCTTGATATAAAGAACGATACAGTATCAAAATGCGAACAAGGATTATCTGTTCCAGATGCAGAAATGTTAATATCTATATCGGAAGTATTTGATACACCAGTTAGTACAATTCTTGGAGAGAACATTGATGAACAGGAAAAAAAAGACTTAAAGGTAATATCAGAGAAACTAGAGGTTATTAATGAACAACTATCTAAAAAACAAAAGCAAAAAAGAAATATATTTGTTAATACTTTAATAATAGCTGATGTTTGTTTGATTTTATTATTTATCTTATTAGCACTGTTAGGTAGTCCATATCAAAATTGGGATTATAGTAATCCAGAATGGGCAGTTATTGGAACTATATGGCATTCATTTGAGTGGGTATATTTTAAAGTAGCTCCATTTATGATTGTTGTTATAACGGTAATTGGAGTAATACTTGTTAAAAGAAATAAATAATAGCAAATTACAATAAGTAGGGTAGATAACCAGTTGAAATTATCTACCTTTTATTATATAATCGTAACAAGAATTAGTAATTTGAAAGTGAGGTAATCTTATGGAAAAAAGAAAAATAATTATTGTTTTTATAGTTTTAATTTTAATTGTTATAGTAGGATTATGGGGGAGTGGTATAATTCCAAAACGAATTGCACGAATATCTGCATCTAATTATTTAGAAAAAAACTTTCCTAAAATGCAACTAGAATATGTAGATATAGAATGGAGTTCTAGTTTTGGTGGTTATTCAATAAAGTTTAAGGATGCGAATAATAAAACTTACTCTTTTATAATGAACAACAAGTATTTTCCAATAAGTTTAGGACAAGGCTTGTTTGCATTTGAAGAAGAATATAGACAAAAATATGAATGACAAGATACAAACATAGAAAATAATGAAGAAAGTTATTTTTATGGAAAAGTAATTGAATCTAATGCAAAATATATTATAGTAGAGCCAAACGAGAATGAAGAAGAAAGAAAATCAGCAGATAAAATTTCTGTAGGTTTAGGAGAAAATAATGATGCACTTTATACCATTGGAACTAATGTGAAAATAACTTATGATGGTACTATACTGGAAAGTTATCCAGCACAAGTTAAAGCAACAAAAATTGAAATAAAATCTGCTGAAAACTTTGAAATACTTTTTTAAAATAACAATGGAAGAAATAATACAAAAAGCAAATAAAGATTTAGATAATAACAAGATAACAGGAGATATGTATAAAGATGGTGGAAGTATGATATATCAATATGATACTTATACAATAATAAAATGTCATACAATAGAAGGAAATAGAGATGTGTATATTGGGACAAAAGAAATGACATTAAATGATGTTAAATAAAATATAGATATAACTTACAATTAGTAAGTTATGGAGAAGATTAAATGAAGAAATTATTAAAATATGGAATAATAGCTATTATTTTAATAACTATTATTGTTTTAGGAATAAATTTATATGTAAGAATATCCACAAATAAACAAATTATTAAAGAAAATGACTATACAGCATTATCTGATGTAGATTGTATAATAATTCTAGGAGCTGGAATATGGAAAGATAAACCTAGTCCTATGTTAGAAGATAGATTATTAGAAGGTATAAAATTATACCAAAATAGTGTGTCAGACAAGATAATAATGAGTGGTGATCACGGAAGAAGAGAATATGATGAAGTAAATATAATGAAAAATTATGCGATTGAAAAAGGAATACCATCAGAAAATATTTTTATGGATCACGCAGGATTTTCTACTTATGAAAGTATATACAGAGCAAAAGATATTTTTGAAGCAAAGAAAGTAGTAATAGTAACTCAAAAATACCATTTATATAGGGCATTATATATTGCAAATCAGTTAGGGTTGGAAGCCTATGGAGTAGGAGCAGATCCAAGACAATATGTAGGAGCAACATATAGAGAATTAAGAGAAATATTAGCGAGAGATAAAGATTTTATAAAATGCATATTTAAGCCAGAGCCTACTTATTTAGGAGATACAATTCCTGTAAGTGGAAATGGAGATATTACAAATGACGGTAAACAAGATATTTAAGAAATATTGGAGTTAGTATGAAAAAAAGAATTTTTATAATTGTTATATTTATAATTATTAGTGTGATTTTAGTAGCGTTATTATATTTTTTTAAAACTATTCCACACAAACAATATTCTAATAGCGATTTTAATATTGAAACTTATATTAGTAGTGTTGATAAAGACAATGATGGAATAGATGACCAAACAGATATATTGAATAATGTAAGAACTTATATTGCTAAAAACCCAAAATATAAAAGTAAATATTATGAAACTGGATATCCAGATGATGAATATGGAGTTTGTACTGATGTTGTTGCAAATGGATTAAAAGATGCTGGATATGATTTAAAGGAACTTGTAAACGAAGATATTATAAATAATAAAGAAAAATATAATATTGAAGTTATAGATAAAAACATAGATTTTAGGAGAGTAAGAAACCTAGATGTATATTTAAAAAATAATAGTATTTCTCTAACAAAGGATTTATCACAAATAGAAGAATGGCAAGGTGGAGATATAATTGTATTTAAAGACCATATAGGAATAATATCAGATAAGAGAAATAAAAAAGGTATTCCATTTTTAATACACCACGCAAATCCAATACAAGTAAACTATGAAGAAGATGTTTTAGAACTATACGGACAAGATTATATTATAGGACATTATAGAATCAGTTAAACAAATTACAATCTGTAGGGGAGGTAATTAAGTTGAAATTATCTCTCTTTTATTATATAATCATAACAAATTATAGTAATTTGTAGAGATGATTGGAGAAATATAAAATGACTTATAAATATATGTATCAAACTCCAGAAAACTTTTCAAATATGATTATGAATAGTGATGGAGAATATTTAACAGGTTTATGGTTTGAAGATTCAAGAGATTCTTTTAAACATATAATAAACTGCGAGGAAAAAGATTTAGAAATATTTAAAGAAACAAGTAAATGGCTAGATATTTATTTTAGTGGTAAAAATCCTAATTTTACACCGAAATATAAAATAAAAAACTTAACACCGTTTAGACAAGAAGTAACAGATATAATGAACTCTATTGAATATGGAGAGGTGGTAACATACAAAGATATATCAAAAATAATTGCTGAAAAAAGAAGAATAAAAATAATGTCATCACAAGCAGTTGGTGGAGCAGTTGGTTGGAATCCTATTTGCATTATAATTCCTTGCCATAGAGTAGTTGGAATAAATGGAAGTCTGACAGGATATGGTGGAGGAATAAAAAACAAAATAGAATTATTAAAACTAGAAGGAAACGATATAAGCAAATACCATGTTCCAAAACGAGGTACTGCATTATGATAAGGTGCAAATGGTGTAATTTAAAAAATGAAAAATATATAGAATATCACGATAAAGAATGGTGTAAATCTAACTTTGAAGATAAATATTTATTTGAAATGCTAATACTAGAATCTTTTCAAGCAGGGCTTTCTTGGGAATGTGTTTTAAATAAAAGGGAGGATTTTAGAAAAGCATTTGATAATTTTGATATAGAGAAGATATGTAATTACAATGATGAAAAAATTCATGAATTATTAAAAAATGAAAAAATTATAAGAAATAAACTGAAAATAAATGCTACTATAAATAATAGTAAAATTTTTAAGAAAATACAAAATGAATATGGTACATTCCATAACTATTTAAAGACTTTTACCAATGATGTAATTATTTATGAAATAGATAAAACGACAAATCAATTATCAGATGATTTGTCAAAAGATTTACAAAAAAGAGGAATGAAATTTGTGGGAAGTACAATTATATATTCTTATTTACAAGCGATAGGAATTATTTACTCTCACGATAAAGAATGCTTTATGTATAAGAATAATTAGAGCGAAAAATTACAATTTTATAGTAATAAAAATCTCCGAAAGATTACACTTTCAGAGATTTTTTATATTTATTTTATAATGGCATCATTTGCAGTAAATCCTTCAAGAGAATTTTCTTTTACTTGAATACAAATGTAAGAAATTGCATTGTTTTTGTTAGCAAAAAATTGTCTTTCTGCTACTGGAGATATTCTTACCCAATCACCAGTAACTAAATTAACTTCTTCGTTGTCAATAATAGCTTTGCCAGAACCACTTATAACATAATAAATTTCTTCATTTTGTTTATGAGAATGAATAAAAGGTACACTTTCTCCTGCTCCAATAGTGTTGATGCTAATTTCAGCACCTGTTAAACCTAATTTTTCGTGTAATTCAACTCTAGGTGCACTTTCTGAACTTACTTTCATAAAATTTGACATTTTAAATTCCTCCTTAAATATTAGTATAACGAATTTATATCAAAGTACATACAATAAAACAAGTACGCACTTTAAAGTAACTACTTGTCAAATTAATAATATGTGATACAATATCAATAAATTAGTAAGGAGTATCAAAATGAGAAATATAAATGAATTACCAGAATGTCCTGTTGCAACTACAATATCTTTAGTAGGAAATAAGTGGAAATTGTTGATAATAAGAAATTTAACAAAAAGAACATGGAGATTTAATGAGTTGCAAAAGTCATTGAATGGAATATCACAAAAAGTATTAACAGATAGTTTAAGGCAATTAGAAAGTGATGGTATTATTTTTAGAAAGGATTATCATACGAATCCACCAAAAGTTGAATATGGAATGACTGATTTAGGATTAGAATTAAGTAAAATGTTAGATATAATGGCTTCATTTGGTGAATTTTACAAATCAAAATTATAATAAATTTAAGGAGAAAGAAAATTGCAATGTATTAAAGATACAATAAAAAATATAAATATAGTAATTGGATGTAGTATAGGATGTTCGTATTGCTATGCAAGAATGAATAATAATAGATTTCATACTATTGATGATTTTAATAAGCCTGTATTTTTTGAAAATAAATTGAAAATGCTTGATAATAAAAGGCATACGGCATATTTACTAACTGGACAAAGCGATTTATCAGGTTGGAATGAAGAATGGAAAGATAAAGTTTTTTCCAAAATGAAAGAAAATAAAAACACGCAATACATTTTTTTAACTAAAAGACCTGAAAATATTAAATTAAAAGAAATTCCTGATAATGGTTGGTTTGGTGTAACAGTTACTTCTTCAAGAGAAAAGACAAGAATTGATTATTTAAGAAATAATATCAAAGCAAAGCATTACCATATTACTTTTGAGCCTATGTTTGATGATGTAGGAAAATTAGATTTAAGTAATATTTCTTGGATTGTAATAGGTACTGAAACAGGTAATAGAAAAGGGAAAATATCATCAAAAAGAGAATGGGTATTTAACATTTACAATCAAGCAAAAGAGAAAAATATACCTGTATTTATGAAAGAAGATTTATTAGGAATTTTAAAAGAAGATGAGTTTGTTCAAGAATTTCCTAAAGAATTTGGAGGAATAGAATGATAGATTTAAAAAAAGTTGTAATTAAAGAAAAGAAAGTTGATACAATTCTTACAAAATCAAACTTGCCAATAGCAGGATATTCAATAAATCCTTATGTTGGTTGCCCTTTTGGTTGTGAATATTGTTATGCTACATTTATGAAAAGATTTACAGGACATAAAGAAGATTGGGGAATGTTTTTAGATGTTAAGATGTGGGATAAAATAAAAAATCCTGAAAAATATAAAAGTAAAACAATGATAGTAGGATCTGTAACAGATGGATATAATTATTTTGAAGCAAAATATAAAAGAACAAGAGCATTTTTAGAAGAAATGCAAGGAAGTGGAATAAATTTAATTATAACAACAAAATCTAATTTAGTTACAAGAGATATTGACTTGATAAAAACATATCCTAATCCATTGGTTGCTTGGTCAATAAATACATTAGATGAAGAATTTAAGAAAGATATGGATTCAGCACCAACAATAAAATCAAGAATTGAAGCAATGAAACAAGTTCACGATGCAGGAATAAGAACAACTTGTTTTATTTCTCCAATATTTCCTGGTATTACTGATGTATTTACTATAATAGAAAAAATAAAAGACTTTTGCGACTATATATGGCTTGAAAACTTGAATTTAAGAGGTACATTTAAGCTTACTATAATAAATTATATAAAAGAAAAACACCCTGAATTAAATGATTTGTATAATAAGATTTATACTAAAAAAGATATGTCTTATTGGGAAGGGTTAGATAAAAAAGTACAAGAGTATGCAGATAAAAATGGATTTATGTATGTTATAGATGAAGAACCATTTTTAAAAAATCCTACTGGAAAACCTATAATAATAAACTATTTTTATCACGAAAAAATAAGACAATTATCAAAGAATAAATAGTAATTTTTAAATAAATATTCAAAAATACAAATTACAATTTGGTGATTTTTTATAGAGAAAAATAAATTATTATAATTATGAAAAATACGAATAAAGACAGCTTTTTGCTGTCTTTTAATTATAACTTTCTATATATAAAGCTTTTGCGATATAAGGAGTTATCTCTTTGAACTTGTACCAACCTGAACTTTTACTATCATTTTTTCCACCATTAGGATTAGAAATATAAACCATGTCATTATTATCTGTTGCTAGTAAAGCCATATAATGTGAGCTAGTTGTCCAACGATTATCATGAGGCTGATTCCATACACAAACTAAAATAGGTCGGTTTGTTTCTAAATGCTCTTGTAACTTTTCTTTAGATAAATGAACATTATCATAATAAAAATCCGTATTTTTAATATTAAATGTATTAGATAACTCTTTTGAAAGTGTGTCATAATCTAACACAGGATAATACTTTTGCCTAAGATCTTCAGGAGTATATTTTTGGTCATATCCACTCAAAATAATTGCAAGTGCAGTGATGCCACAGCCATTTTCTGCCATAGTACCACCCCAATATTGATTATTACTCCAAGAAGAATCAGTATTTTGTTTATATTCAATATAAGTTTTTTTATGATTTTCAATAGTAGTAAATGTAGTAAAATAGCCATCTTTATTTTTTACTTTTTCTTGACCAATTCCAGAATAATTTTTATTTATATCTTGCTTTATTGTTTTATATTCTGAAGTATTAGTTATTTTAGAAACAAATTTATTTAATCTATAAGAGATATTATTAAATGAGATATTTCTAAAAAATATAAACATTCCCAAAATTATTATTAATAACATTAATATTTTTCTTTTCTTCATTTTACTTTCTCCTTTTTCTTTTAATATATTTCTAGTATAAAACTCAGAATAAAAATAAGTTTTAAGAAATAATTAAATAAATCTTAACATTTCCTTAAAATCAATAAGAGTGTTGGAAATATTAAAAAATTATGATAAAATATTGAAACAGAAATGAGGGGGAAAAATGAATATTTTAGTATTAGATGATGAAAAAGAAATTGCAGATTTAGTGGAAGTTTATTTAAAAAATGAGAATTACAATGTTTTTAAATTTTACGATGCAAAAGAAGCAATAAATTGTATAGAAAGTCAAAAATTAGACTTTGCTATTTTAGATGTAATGATAAAAGATGTTGATGGATTTAAAATATGTAAAATGATAAGAGATAAAGGACTCAACTTTCCAGTAATAATGCTAACTGCCAAAATTGAAGATAAAGATAAAATACAAGGCTTAACTTTGGGAGCAGATGACTATATTACAAAACCATTTAACCCATTGGAATTAATTGCAAGAGTAAAATCTGCATATAGAAGATATACAAAATACAATGAAAAAAGCGAAGAAAATATTATTTATATAAATGGATTAGAAATAGATCAAGATAAGCATATTTGCAGGTTATATGAAACGCAAATTGAATTAACACCTATGGAATTTGATATATTATTATATTTGGCACAAAAAAGAGGAAATGTAGTAAGTTCTGAAGAACTATTTGAAAAAGTATGGAAAGAAAAATATTTAGAAAATAATAATACGGTAATGGTGCATATTAGAAGAATAAGAGAAAAGTTAAAAGAAAATACAAAAAATCCTAAATTTATAAAAACAGTATGGGGAGTTGGATATAAAATTGAAAAATGAGAAATTTATAAAATTAAAAAATAGTATAGCAAGAAAATCTGTCATAAAAATATTATTATATAGTTTAGGTGCGATTATATTATTTTCAGTATTAATAGATGGAGTGTATAATGATGAACTAGCAGACAGTTTAGCAAGTGTAAATAGAGATATATACTATTGGTGCGTAGCAAATAAGATAATCTTACTTGGAATTACATATTTAGTAATATTTGCAATTATATCTTTTTTTGTTATCAGAAATACAAGTAATAATATGGTAGAAATAATAAAAGCTATGGATCAGATAATAAAAGAACCAGAGAAGGAAGTAAAGTTATCAAATGATTTAATACTATTAGAAAGCAAATTGAACAATATAAGAGTTGATTTGGTGTCAAATCAAAATAAGGCAAAAGAAGCATTGCAAAAAAAGAATGACTTAATAATGTATATGGCACATGATTTAAAAACACCACTCACATCAATTATAGGATATTTAACTTTGCTTACTGATGAAAAAGAAATACCTGAAAATTTGCAAAAGAAATATATGGATATAGCATTAAAAAAATCTTTAAGATTAGAAGAACTTACAAATCAATTTTTTGATATTACAAGATATAATTTACAATCAATGCCTATTACTAAACAAAATATAGATTTGGTATTTTTGTTAGAACAGCTTGTAGAAGAATCTTATCCAATGTTACAAGAAAAAAAGTTAGAATGTATTTTAAATAAGCCGAAAGCTATTCAATTTATGGGAGATGGAGACAAGTTAGCAAGAGCATTTGGAAATTTATTAAAGAATGCTATTAATTATAGTTATCTAAATACAACTATAAAAATAGATATAAAAGAATATGAAGATAAAATAGAAATTGTATTTAAAAATAAAGGAGATAAAATTCCAGAATACAAATTGGAAAAAATATTTGATAAATTCTATAGAGCAGATGAATCAAGAACATCTAGCACAGGGGGAGCAGGATTAGGACTTGCAATTACAAAGCAAATTATTGAACTACATAATGGAAAAATTTATGCTAAAAATGACAATGAATTTATTGAGTTTTATATAGAATTAAGTAAATGAGGTAAAAATGAAAAAGAAAAAATTTATTATTTTAATAATAATAATATGTGCAGGTTTGATAATATGGTATTTTAATACATTTACAATTAAAACTAATTATGAAATAATAGAAAGTGAAAAAATAGTAGATGAAATAACCATAATTCAAATATCAGATTTGCATGGAAGTTCATTTGGAAGAAATAACAAAGAACTTATTAAAAAAATAAAAAAAGAAAAACCTGATATTATTTGTGTAACAGGAGATATGTATACAGCAAAAGATGAAAAAGGCAAACAAATAGCTTTAAAGCTACTCCAAGAACTAGCAAAATCATATAAAGTATATTTTGTAAATGGAGAACATGATTGTGATGAAAAATTCATACAAAATTTAAAAGATAACGAAGTAAATGTTTTAGATTATAAAAAAGAAACAATAGCCATAAAAAATACAAAAATAAATTTATATGGTATAACAAATCAGTACTATTCAGCAACTTTTGATTTGAAAAATGCTTTTGAAATTAATAAAGAAGAGTACAACATTTTATTAGCACATATTTCAAACTTTGAAGAATTTGAACAATTTGGAATTGATTTATCATTATGTGGAGATACACATGGAGGACAAGTTAGACTTCCATTTTTAGGTGTAATAATAAATAGAGGAATATGGTTTCCAGAAATAGTACAAAAAGGATTAAATGTAGAAACAAATTATATTAAAGGATTATATAGTATAAATAATTCTTATTTATATGTATCAAGTGGACTTGGGAATTATCCAATCAGTATAAGGCTATTTAATAGACCAGAGATTGCAGTTATAAAATTAAGATGATTAACAAACATCCTATATTGTATTCTACATCTATGGTAAAGACAAAATTTATAAAATATACTATCCTTATTGTAGGAGGTAATTATTATGGCTCAAGTAAAAATAGGAAAATTTATTGCACAATGTAGAAATGAAAAAATATAACACAAGAAGAATCAAATGATGATATATGTTGAAGATAGAGTATATAAGAAAATTGAAAAATAAGTATAGTTGATAACTATAAATTACAATTAGTAAGTTATCGCTTACTTTAATATGTATTTATTAGTAGTAATAGGAGAACAAAGTATATGTTACCAACAATAAAATCAGACAGTATTTATCCATTACCCAATGATGTTGCAATATTTAATATTAACATAGTAGATATAATATTTTTAATAGGAATTATATGCCTAATAATAAAAAGAAAATCTATTTTTAATGCAAACAATGATGTATTGGATAAATACAATAGTAATAAAATAAAGGGACTATTGGCATTATTGATAATAATACACCACTTGTCTATTTATATAAAAGACACAATTCTACTTAAAGTATTTACAATAGTAGGAGTTATTGCAGTTTCAGCATTTTTCTTTTATTCAGGATATGGACTAATGACAAGCTATCTAAAAAAAGAAAATTATCTAAAAGACTTTTTGAATAAAAGAATAATGAAAATAGTTATACCATATATAATAGCAATTATATTTACTATTTTAGCATATCTATTAACTGGACAATTAACACCTAGAAAAATTTTTAATTCTTTAGTTGAAGGAGAGCCAGTTGCAAGATTTTCGTGGTATGTGTTAGCAATTATTATTTTATATGTAGTTTTTTATTTATCAGCTAAGTGTCTAAAAAAGAAAAAAAAGATAAATATTGCAGTATTTGGTGGAACTATTTTATATTGCATAGTTGTTAATAATATTTTAGGTTTTAATAATTGGTGGGTCAATTCTTGTTTTGCATTTTTTATAGGTATATATTGGGCAAGTTATAAAGAAAAATATGCAATAACATTAAAAGACAAAAATAAAATAATTAGATATGCAATTATGCTTTCAATTATATTATTTGCAATAATAGGGATTCAATTCCTCACAAGTGGATATGCCATTATGGATATAATAAACGATACAGATCTAGCAGACGATATAATGAGAGAGCCTATTCCTGTTATAAATATGAATATTATTTGTATAGCATTACTTTTTGTATTGTTTACTATATTAAAAAAAGTGAGATTAAATGATAAGGTATTTACTTTTTTGGGAAATATATCTTTTGAAATTTATTTATATCATGGATTAGTTATGTATTTATTGAGAAATCCTCGCTTTTATTGTAGAGTTGATTATTTATATGCTATTCTAGTAATTGGATTAAGCATAATATTAGCTAAACTTATGAATATAGCAAACAATAAAATATATAATTTCTATTTGAATAAAGTTGAGAAAGAGTCATGTTAATGATAGCGAGAAATTACAAGTTATCACACAAATTATAACAATTCAACTAATCGTTGATAAAGAAAAATACCACACTCAACGATTAGGCTGTGTACTTTTTTTAGATAATAATTTACACTTAATTTGAAGGAGGTAAATGATATGAATCAGATTAAAATTGGAAAATTTATAGCTGAATGTAGAAAAAAGAATAATTTAACTCAAATGCAACTTGCAGAGAAATTAAACATTACAGATAGAGCTATATCTAAATGGGAAAACGGAAAAGGAATGCCTGATTCATCAATAATGCTTTATTTATGTAATGAACTTAAAATAAGTGTAAATGAATTATTATGTGGGGAGTTGATTGAAATGAATAATTATAATGAATTTGCAGAAAAAACATTATTAGAAATGGCACAAAAGGAAGAAATGCAAAATAAAAAATTAATGATGTATGAAAATGTGATTGGATTTAGTTCGGCAATATCTTTCTTAATACTAATTTTTGTTACATCATTTTTAGCAGAGAACAATATAGCGAAAATAGTATTATTTATATTAGCATTTATTCTTTTAATAATAGGTATTTCATTTGCATTAAAAATAGAAACAGAAACAGGTTATTATGAATGCCAAAAATGTCATTATAAATATGTACCAAAATATAGCCAAGTATATTTTGTAATGCATTCTGGAACTACACGATATATGAAATGTCCAAAATGTAACAAGAAAAGTTGGCAAAGAAAGACTTTAAGTAAGTAAAAAATGTACTTATATTACAAAATATAAGTACATTTTTTTAAGTCCAGATAAATCATATGCCTGGAAATATACAATAGCAGACACAAGTATTATAAAATTTAAAGAAAAAAAGAAGTCACAAAGGATTTATTATATAAATATTGCCTAATATGAGGTAAATTTTAATTACATGCCCAAGTTGGAAAATAAATACGAAAAAATTGTAGGAGAAATGAATATGATAAAAAATATAATATTTGATATAGGAAATGTAATTTTAAACTTTAATATTAAAGAAGTTTTACAAAAATTTACGAGTAATAAGATAGAACAAAAATTTATTTTAAAAAACATAATAAACTCTCCAGAATGGTTAGGAAACGCTTTAATTGATACAGGTTATATATCAAGAGAAGATGCTATAGAAGTTGTTTATGAAAATTTTAGTTATATATATGCAAGTTCTATAATTATCTGCAGATGCTGAAGTAATCTCTAAAAAGCCTAAAATAATGGCTTACGAGAATCGCTTTTAAGGCATTTTAATAAAACAGTCATATAGTTTGTTGTCTGCAAAATACGGCAAATATGGAGAAATAGGCATTTTGAAGATTTTATATAAAATTTAGATAGAAGATCAGAAATTATAAAAAATTATTGAAAAACAAATTTATAATTAAAGATAAAAATTATTTGAACATTAAATTGATAAAATATTTAAATAGCTTAAACTTGAACAAAAAAGCATAAAATTTACTAGATTTAATAAAAAAAGGTGGAGTAGGGGGAAGAGTCTTATTTTCAGATATATACAATGTAAATAAATATTAAAAACCAAAAAATAGAAAAATAGGTATAAAATATTTTGTGCAATGTTCTAAAATTATTTTTAGAAAAAATATAAACTATATAATTTAATAAAATAATTTTAATTTAAAATTTAAATTAAAATTAAAAAAATTACAAATTAAAGATTTTAAAATTTTGTTTGGTAAAAAATCTTAAAACGAACATTTGATTATTACAAATTGATTTATAAATTTATCTATAGTTTCTTTTTTTATATAAGGTTGGTCACATACAATAAACATATATGT
>OGXT01002248.1_pt1 | contig 15768 bp, 12 predicted proteins | sample 1576361 | NCBI WGS metagenome assembly OGXT01 (sample SAMEA3541514, study PRJEB24748) | human gut metagenome | biome: human gut; feature: human-associated habitat; material: faeces | place: China | collected 2012 | reverse complement strand
GGCACCCTTCCATTTAAAAAATGAACTCTTTCCACAAATTTCTCAATAATTTCTAACTCACTTACTCTCTAATACCGCTTTTTTTCAAATTAATATGTTTTTATTGTATTAATGTAATTCTAAACTAATAGGGACAGTCCCTATTAGTTTAGAAACTTTATGTAAAGGACAAACTTGACCCGTCCCCAAATGTCCTCTTGAAAGTAGTTATAATGTGTGATAAAATGACCCTATATAATAAAGAGGAAAAGAAAATGAGTTTAAGATTAATTTGTGGTAGAGCTGGAACTGGAAAAAGTGAATTTTGTTACGAAGAAATAAAAAATAATATTAATAATGGGAGCAAAATATATGTTATAACTCCCGAACAATATTCATTTACAGCAGAAAAAAAATTATTAGAAAAATTAGAACAAAAAAGTACTATAAAAGCAGAGGTACTTTCTTTTGCACGTATGGCTTATAGAGTTTTAGGAGAAGTTGGAGGAATTACTAAAAAAAATCTTTCTAAAGCAGGACGAGCTATGCTTATTTATGATGTGTTAGAAAATCAAAAAAACAACCTTACTTTTCTGGGTAAAACATCTCAAAATGTAGAATTAATCCAAACTCAATTAACTGAACTTAAAAAGCATACAGTATCTTTAGATATTTTAAAAAAGACAAATGAAGAGCTAGAAAATAGATATTTACAAGAAAAATTAAAAGACATTATTACAATATATGAAAAACAAGAAGAAAAATTAAAAGGTAAATATATAGAGGAAACAGATAGTCTAGACATTTTAGCCCAAAAGCTAGAAGAAAGTAATCTGTTTAAAAATGATATATTTTATATAGATGAATTTAGTGGATTTACAAAACAAGAATACAGAGTAATAGGCGAGCTACTAAAAGTTGCAAAACAAGTAAATGTAACGATTACTACAGACAATTTAGATATGCAAACAAACATGGAAAAAGACATTTTTCATCCAAATAAACAAACAGCAGATAAACTATTATTTATAGCAAGAGAAAATGAAATAGAATGTGAAAAAACAGTATTTTTAAATACACCATATAGATTTGAAAATAAAGAACTATTACATTTAGAACAAAATATTCAAGCAATACCATACCAAAATTATAATGGAGAAGTAAACAGTATATCAATATTTTTAGCAAAAAATCCATATTCAGAAATAGAAGAAGTAGCAAAGCAAATAATAAAATTGGTAAAACAAAATAATTATAGATACAAAGACATTATTGTAATGACAAAACAAGTAGAAATATATTCAAGTTTGTGTAAAGCGATATTTGCATCTTATAACATACCTCTTTTTATGGACGAGAAGAAGGAATTGAGCCAAAATGAGTTTGCAAAGTATATATTAGCTATCCTAGAAGTGTATTCAAGTAATTGGGCATATGAAGCGGTAATAGAGTATATAAAAACAGGTTTTACAGATATAGATGAAAACGAAATATATGAATTTGAAAACTATACAAAAAAATGGGGAATAAAAGGTTCAAAATGGTATAAAAATGAGTGGAATTTTGGAGAAGATACAGAAGATAAAAAGCAAATAGCCCAAAGAATGAGAATAATTAGAAATAAAGTAGTTGAACCTTTAGTTAAATTAAAAGAAAATTTAAGTCAAATAAAAACTGTAGAGCAAATGAATATTAGGCTATATGAGTTTTTAGAGCAAAATAATATTAGAGAAAAAATAGAATTAAAACAAAATAAATTAGAAGAAGAAGGAAAATTAGATTTAGCAAAAGAACAAGAATTAGCATGGAATGTGGTAATTTCTGTATTAGAAGAAATGGGAGAGTTATTTGAAAGTGAAAAAGTTTCATTTGAAAAATATAGAGAGTTGCTAAAAATGGGATTATCTCAAACAGGACTTGGAAGAATTCCGCAATCACAAGATCAAGTTATAGTAGGAGATTTAGACAGAACAAGAACACATGAAATAAAAGCAGTATTTATAGTTGGTGTAAATGATGGAGTATTTCCTACAATACAAAAACAAGAAGGCTTTTTAAATGACAAAGACAGAGACAATTTAAAAGAAAAGGGAATTGAACTTGCAAAAGGAACCATTGAAAATTTATATCAAGACAATTTAAACATATATAAAGCATTAACAATAGCGAAGGAAAAACTTTTCTTTTCTTACCCATCTTCAGATAGCGAAGGTACAGCATTAAGACCTTCTACATATATTACTAAATTAAAAAAAATATTTGTAAATTTAAAAGAAGATAGTGAGCTTGTAGAAAAAAAATTTACAATAGTAAATGAAAGCAATACTTTTGAAGAATTAATAGAAAAGATAAGACAAAATGGAGAGAAAAATTTGCCAGACTATTGGAAGGCAGTAGAAAAATACTTTGAAGAAAGTACTACTTGGAAGCAAAAATTAGCAAAAGCAAAAGAAGCATTAAACAACAAAAATAGTACTGAAAAAATAACAAAAGAAAATATAAATAAATTATATGGAAATACATTAGTAACAAGTATATCTAAACTAGAAAAATATAAATCTTGTCCATTTTCTTATTATTTAGAGTATGGCTTAAAATTAAAAAAGCCAGAAGAATATAAACTACAATCAATAGACACAGGAACATTCATGCATGAAGTAATAGATTCATTTTTCCATACAATAAGAGAAAAAGAATTAGACGTAAAAAGCTTAGAAGAAGAACAGATAAAAAGCATAATAGAGGAAATTATAGAGGAAAAATTAAGTTTTGCAAAATACTATATTTTTGGAAGTAGTGACAAATTTAAAATATTAACATTAAAATTAAAAAGAGTTATTTTCACATCTATGAAATACATTATAAATGAACTAAAAAATAGTGATTTTCAAGTATTTGCAAACGAGTTAGAGTTCAAAAAAGGAAAAGAATATAGTCCTATAACAATTCCATTAGAAGATGGAAAAAAAGTAGAGATAACAGGAAAGATAGATAGAGTAGATTTAGCCAAAAACGAAGATGGAAAATATCTTCGAATAATAGATTATAAATCTTCTGTAAAAAACATAGATTTAAACCAAGTAGTAGCAGGAGTACAAATACAGCTATTAACTTATTTAGATGCAGCATGTGAAATAGAAGATGTAATGCCAGCAGGGGTGCTATATTATAATTTAATAGACCCTATCTTAAAAGTAGATAAAAAGATAGATAAAGAGCAAATAGAAGAAGAACTAAAAAAACAATTTAAAATGAATGGATTTGTTTTAGCAGATATAAATATTGTTAAAATGATGGATAAGTCTTTAGAGGCAGGCTATTCTAAAGTCGTTCCAGTATATTTAGACAAAGAAGGAAATATAAATAAGTCAAGATCTAATACTATAACAAAAGAACAATTTGAAGACTTAAGAAAATACACTAAAGACATAATAAAACAAATTTCAAAGGAAATTTTAAGTGGAAATATAGAAATAAACCCATACTATCAAAAGAAAAATAAAAAAACACCATGCGATTATTGTGAATATAAACAAATTTGCAATTTTAAAGAAAATAATAATTGCTCTTATAGGTATATTGAAAATCTAAAAAAAGAGGAAATTTTAGAAAGTATTAGAGAGGAAAAAGAGGAATGATAGATTTATCAAATGATACAATGAAGCATGTAAAGAAGCGGAGATGTAGAATATCTACAATTTAGAAAATTGCTAGAATATAAAGATAAAATTACACATTGTTATACTTTAAAAGGAAATAACAATAATTATAAGGAAGTAATAGGAGATAACTATTCTTCCTTATATAAAGCACTAAATTTAAATGAAGACGGATTTACTAAAATAGAACATCAAGCACATAGTGATATAGTGGAAGGTGTAAAAGAAAAAGGAGAAATTCATACTAATATAGACGGATTAGTAACAGATAAAAGTGGGATTTCTTTATCACTTCGTTTTGCAGATTGCACACCAATTTTTTTATATGATAAAGTAAAAAATGTAATAGGAAATATACATTCAGGTTGGCGTGGAACAGTGCAAAAAATAGGACAAAAAGGTGTAGAAAAAATGATAGAAGAGTATGGCTCTAATCCAAAAGATATAATAGCATGTATAGGTCCAGCAATAGGAAAATGTCATTTTGAAGTAAGTGAAGATGTAAAGGAGATTTTTGAAGAAACATTTTCATATTTAGCAAGTCCAGAAAAATTTATACAAAAAGGAAAAAAAGAAGGAAAATATTTTATAGACACTAATTACATCAATGAAAAATTGCTAGAAGAAATAGGTTTAAAAAAAGAAAACATTGTGCAAAGCAACATTTGTACAGTATGTAATAAATATTATATACATTCATATAGAGCAGAAAAGGAACTATCTGGAAGAAACACCTCAATAATTGAATTAAAATAAATGGAAAAAATTTACAAAAAATATAGACAAAATGATTGACATAATATATAATATTTCTACCTTTTACATAAGGTAGAAAGGGGGTTTATTTCATGAATGGAATACAAAAGACAATTGCCTTATTTATTATATTATTAATACTAAAACAATTAGATAAATAAGGAAAAAACCTAGTGACCTTAACACTAGGTTTTTTTACTATTTCATGAATGACTTTTTTAGTAATTTTCATTACTAGAATTATATTAACATATCTTTTTAACAATGTCAATGAAACAATTGAAAAAACATAACAAATATGATAATATTAAACCTAGAAAAGAGGAAAAAATGAAAGAACAAAAATATATTATAAAAAATTGCAATACCTTTGAATTAAAAGACATTTTTGAATGTGGACAATGTTTTCGTTTTAATAAGCAAGAAGATGAAAGCTACACAGGAGTAGTAGGAAACAACGTAATAAACGTAAAAAAAGTAGATAATGAAGTTCATATAAAATCAGTAGGACAAGACGATTTAGAAGAATTAGTTGTAAATTATTTTGATTTAAATAGAAATTATGAACAAATAAAAGATAAGCTTTCTAAAATAGATGAAAATATGCAAAAAAGTATTTCTTATGGAAAAGGAATACGAATTCTAAATCAAGACTTATGGGAAACTATAATATCATTTATAATATCTGCAAACAATAATATTCCAAGAATAAAAGGCATAATAGACAGAATGTCAGAAAGATATGGAAAGAAAATTATATTTGAAGGAAAAGAGTATTATACTTTCCCAACAATAGATGAACTTTCAAAAGCAAGTGTAGAAGATTTAAGAGCACTAGGTTTAGGATTTAGAGATGTTAGAGTATATGAAACTACTAAAATAATAAAAAATAAAGAAGTAGATTTAGAACAATTAAAAAATGAGAAAGACTTTAACAAAGTAAGGAACACACTACTTACACTTCCAGGGGTAGGGCCAAAAGTAGCAGATTGCATATTACTATTTTCTACATTAAAAAGATGGGAAGCCTTCCCAATAGATGTATGGGTAAGAAGAGTTATGAATGAACTATACATTAAAAATCCAGATGAAACAAAAGTAAAAAAAGAAGAAATAGAAAAAATTGCTTATGAGAAATTTGGAAATTTAGCAGGAATAGCACAGCAATATTTGTTTTACTGGAAAAGAGAAGCATAAGGAAATTTGAAGTTTTTAGTGTAGATAAATGCTGAAAAAAATTATGCTTTTAGGAAAGGAATATGATAAAAAATGATAATACCAGAAAAACTAAAAAAAGGTGATACTATAGGTGTTGTTGCACCATCTAATCCAATAACTGAAGAAAGCCTAGAAGATATAAATAATTCAATTATGCTTATGGAAAGCTCAGGATTTAAAATAGAATTTGGAAAATATGTATTTGATAATTCATTAGGTTATGGAGCAAGTGCAACAAAAAAAGCAGAAGATATAAATAACATGTTTAAAAACAAAGAAATAAAAGCGATATTTTGTGCATCTGGTGGGGAAAATTCAAATTCTACATTTGAGTATTTAAATTATGAAGCAATAAAAAATAACCCTAAAATATTATGTGGGTTTAGTGATTCAACATCAATTACAAATATAATAACAAAAGAAACAGGACTTATTACATTTAATGGCCCAACATTTAAAGCATTGACATCATGGGATACAGAATATGGGTATAAGCAGGTAATAAAAAGATTTGTAGAAGGAAGTTTAGAGTTAGCAGAAGAAAATGAAGAATTTATAACAATAAAAGAGGGAACAGCAGAAGGAGAATTAATAGGCGGAAATTTGAATTTAACAACTAATATGGTATGTGGCAAATATAGTTTGAATTTTGAAGGCAAAATATTATTTATAGAGGAGCTAGCACTTGAAAGCAATCCCGCAGCGGTAAGTAAATATCTTTATAAAATGAAACAAAATAATGTTTTTAAACAAATAAAAGGGTTATGGATTGGAAATTATGAAGGAAAAGTCAGTCTGGAAAAAATAGTATTAGACGTTTTAGAAGATGAAGAAATAAATTTTCCAATTATAAAATCAAACAATTTTGGGCATATAGATAAAAAACAAGTCATACCAATTGGAACAAAAGCTAGAATAGATACAACAAAAGATATAAAAATAGAATTATTAGAAAAATGTGTTAAATAAGGAGCAAAAATGTACGATAATTGGGAAGAATTAGAACAATCAATAGTCAATTGTAATAAATGTAAATTATGCACAAATAGAACTAACATAGTATTTGGAGTAGGCAATAAAGAAGCGAATATAATGATGATAGGCGAAGGACCAGGGGCAGACGAAGATAAACAAGGAGAGCCATTTGTAGGAAAAGCAGGTCAACTTATGAACAAAGCATTAGCAGGACTAGGAATAAAAAGAGAAGAACTATATATTGCCAACATAGTAAAATGTAGACCACCATCAAATAGAGTTCCAGAGCAAGATGAAGCAGAAGCATGCTTAAATTATTTACGAAATCAAGTAATATTAGTAAAGCCTAAAATTATAGTATTATTAGGCTCAACAGCTTTAAAAAATATTTTAGGGAAAGAACATTCAATAACAGCAATGCGCGGAAAATGGATAGAGCAAAAAGGAATATATTATATGCCAACATGGCATCCAGCAGCACTTTTAAGAGATGAGAACAAAAAAATAGAATTTTGGAACGACTTAAAAGAAGTTATGAACAAAAGGGACGGTCTTTTTCGTTCCGATTTCGGAACACTAGGGACACTCCTTCAAATTTAGATAAGAGATTAAATAAGAAACAAAAAGCAGAAGTCTGAGGTTGGGAATCGGATGTCGGAAGTTAGAAGTCAGAAAACAGAGGGCAGAGGTCGGATGTCGGAAGTTTGAAGGAGAAGAAAGAATCTCTGCTTGGAGATGTAAGAACTTGAGAGGAGATATAGGAATGAGTAAAACAAAAGAAAATATAGAAAAGATGAAACGTGAAAGCCTTGCGGCTGTATATATACAAGTAGTTTAAAAAATAAAGGAATAACACTAGTACCACTAGTTGTAACGATTTTATTCTCTTATGACGAAAAATTAAAATGTAGTAATAACAAGGGTTTCCTCCTACAAACAATTTAGTAATTTATAAATTTTCGCATATTTAAAAGATGAATTGTAAAAAATAATAATACAATGTCATCTTTTTTTGAATTTATAATGAAAAAATTGAAAATAAATGCTATAATAACTTCAATATAGTTAAATAAAGTGTGCAGACATCATCTGCATAATTAGAAAGAGGAAGATATGAACGAATTAGAAAATGTAGATAATATCAATATTTATATAACAGAATAGTGACTTTGATAGAAAATGCGAAAAGAAATGTAGCAACTAAAGTAAATGATGAAATGACCTTATTATACTGGAATATAGGAAAAGATATAACAGATAATATTTTAAATAATCAAAAGGCAGAATATGGAAAATCTGTAATAAAAAAGTTAAGTCAAAAACTAACTATTGAATATGGTAGAGGATATAGTAGAGCAAATTTATTTAGAATGTTAAAGTTTTATGAATATTTTACTGATTTTGAAAAATTCTCGACACTGTCGAGAAAATTAAGTTGGTCACATTTCGTTGAACTTTTACAAGTACAAGATAAAATAAAAAGAGAATTTTATGCAACAATGTGTGCAAATGAATATTGGTCAGTAAGAACATTAAGAGAAAGAATAGGGTCAGCATTATTTGAGCGAACAGCAATATCTAAAAAGCCAGAAGAAACAATAATAAATGATTTGCAATTGTTAAGCAGTGAAAATAAGATGACTACAAATTTATTTTTTAGAGATCCATACATATTAGACTTTTTGGATTTAAAAGATACTTATAGCGAAAAAGATTTAGAAAATGCAATTATAAGTGAATTAGAAAAGTTTATTTTAGAAATGGGAAATGATTTTGCTTTTCTAGCTAGACAAAAGAGAATTACAATAGATGGAGAAGATTATTATATAGATTTATTATTCTATCATAGAAAAATGAAAAGATTGGTAGTTATAGAATTAAAACTAGATAAATTTAGACCAGAACATAAGGGACAAGTTGAATTATATTTAAAATGGTTAGATAAGTATGAAAGAGCAGAAGGAGAAGAATCGCCAATTGCAATTATACTATGTGCAACAAAGAGTGATATGATGGCACAATTATTAGAATTAGATAATAGTGGAATACATGTCGCACAATATTTAACTGAATATGTTCCAAAAGAAATAATAGAAAAGAAATTTTTAGATAGTATAGAAAAGGCAAAAATACAATTAGAGCAAAGAAAAAATTTAAAAGATAAAGAAGAATGAAAAATCTCGACACTGTCGAGAAAATTATAAAATTGTTTTGAATTTAGAGAATAAGTTCAAAGCAATTTTTTTATGGAAATTTTTTGTCTACAATTAAAAAAATATAAAATTATATTAAAAGCAATTTAAAATGGCTAAAAATTAAAATAAAGCGAATAAACGAAAGAAGGTGAGGGAATGTCTAACTTAAATTTAAAAGGTATATGGATACCAATAGAAATATTAACAGATGAAAAATTAAGTGATAAAGAAAAAATCATATATTCAATAATTTTATATTTAAGCAAAGAAAATAACTATTGCTATTTAACAAACAAAACCATAAGTGAGTTATTAAATATATCAATACCCCAAGTATCAAAATTAGTAAATTCATTAAAAGACAAAAAGTATATTGATATTGAGTTAATCTATAAAGAAAATAGTAAACAAGTAGAAATGAGAAAATTAATACCAACAAGCAAAAACAAAGATACCTATTTAACAAAAGTTAAATACCCTCTCCAACAAAACTTTAATCCCCCTATTGAAGAAAAGTTTAAGGATAATAAATATAATAATAAAAATATAAATAAATGTAATAGCACAAGACAAGATTATAAAAAGTCAAGAGCTAATTTTGAACAAAGAGATTATACAAACTATGACTTTACTAAACTATATGCAAATGCAGATATGCTAGTATAAGCTATGACATTTGCATACAACCTAAAAAATATATTTATATTTTTTAGGCAAAGGGGTGTGGGGAAAAATAAATTTTTCCCTGACACACATAACACTTTTAGCAATAGCGTTAAAAAAGTGTTGTAGTGTGTTACAATACCCAGCTAAAAAGAAGAAAAATTTTATTGGTTTATGGTATTTGATCCAGAACCAAGCAAGGAGGTTATGTTAAAATGAGTTATGCAATAATAAGAAACACAAAATACAAAAGAGAAAACCTAAAAGGAATATTTAGACACAATGAAAGAAAAAATAAGAATTATTCAAATGATAATATCGATAAAGAAAGGTCATATTTGAATTATTCAATAAAACAACCAAGATATAGTTACGAAAAAGAATTTGATAAAATAAGAGAAGAATTTAACTTAAAAGGGCAAATAAAAACAGTAAGTAATATTGCTTGTGAATATATAATTACTTCGGATAGACAATTTTTTGAAACAATAGGCGAAGAAGAAACAAAAAGATATTTTGAAACTGCATATCAATTTGTAACTGAATATAATAATTTAGGTGAACAATATATAATGTCTGCAAAAGTGCATATGGACGAGAAAACTCCACATATGCACTTAATTTTTTTGCCTGTTGTTCACACGAAAAATAAAAAAGGAGATGATATTGATAAACTAGCTTGTAGTGAATTTTGGAAGGCAAAAGATAGTTATAGACAATTACAAGATGCTTTTTATAATTATATGACATCACACAATTTTGAATTAGAAAGAGGTGTTCCAAAAGAAGAATCAGGAAGAGTTCATATTGATTTAAGTGAATATAAAGAATTAACTAATTTTGATGAAGCAAAAAAGAAATTACAGAATATGAAATTAGAATTGCCAAATGTTCCAGATATTGCTGATATTAATATAAATAGATTATCAAAAAAGAGAGATGAAAAGATACTCAAAGAAATAATTAAACCTAAAGATAACTTAATAAATGAGTTGTATCAAGATAAATTGATATTGCAACAAGAATTATTAAGAAAATCAAAAATGTTTGAAAAAGCAGAAAAATACCAAAAGGAAAGGGATAATATAATGGCTGATAATGAAGCTCTACACAATCAGGTGGAAAAAATAAAAAGTGAATATAAGCAAAAGAAATTTGATATCGAATGGAAATATAAAAGTAAAATTAAAGGTTTAGAAAAAGAAAACAGTAGATTAAATAAAATAATAGATAAATTCTATGAAACTATTGATAAATTTATACATTGGATTTGCAAAAAGTTTGATATGGGGCAGAAGATAATTTGATTAGAGATTTTCAAAAAGAAACAAATACTTTTTTATATGCAGAAAAACAAATACAAAAAGAAGAAAAAGAAAACGAGATAGAAAGAGAGCTATAAGAAAAAATGAATGTGTTTGCTTTTGATAAAAATTATGTAAATTTGACTTTTAATGTAAAATTATGTATAATATGTATCTACAAAGCTTTTTAGCTTATATATATTCCCATATACAATCTAGTGTAATTGCTAGTGTAATATAAATTTATAAATTGTATTAAGGAGGGAATGTGATATAAAGAAACAGTAGTACATTGAAAAGTAATTATCATTAACAATGCTTAGAAAGGAGCAAATACTATGAAAAAGAATATTAACAGAAAGACTGGAGATGTAGTACCTGTAGAACGGAATTTATACTTTTGGGTTGAAAAGCCATTTGTAAGGTCTGATACTACAGGAGAAGAGGAAGATTACAGCTTTTATAAAGTGGGTGATCCAATTGTAATTGAAGCCAGAAGTTTAGAAAGATATGTTTCATCATTTACAGATTTTTTAAACAATAATTGCAGAAAAGCAACTGTTGATGAAATGAGTGCTATCTATGAGGATTTATACAGCAATGCCCGTGTAGGTGATGTATATGATGATGGTTCTTATCAAATAAGGCGGTTTTTTATTGTTGAATCTCATTTTGATGAACTTTGGAAAAAATTTGATTTCAAAAATGAAAACTGTTTATGGTATACAAATATGGAGTTACAGGATCTTATTATTAATCTGTGCGAATATGAGCATGTTGATATAGATGTTTGTATAGGTTATTATAAAGAAAAGCTATTTTTGTTTACTAACTTCGATGATAAAGATAATGAGAGCCTTCTTAAAATTTGTAGGCGAGCAACTTCAGAAGAATCAGCAGAGCTCAGTGCTTATGTGAAAGAAATGCAAGATGGATATCATAAGAAGTTTGAAGATGAGCGACGTAAGAAAGAAGAAGCAAAGGCAAAAATATATGAAGCCAATAAGAACAACCCTGAATACTTTCCAGGAGTTCGTGGTAACTATAAACAAGTTCTTTTAGAAGAAGGCAAGAAAGTAATTCCTGAAAAGGAATATTCTTTAGCTCAAATTAAGAGTTTCTATCATTCTTTGTTGAGCTTTGCTGGATTAAGTGATGAGGTAAAAAGTAGCATAATTTTCTATGGTGGTACTATTCCTTATATCCTTTGTAATGAAAGTGGAAATATACGGAAATTTGGAGACGTGGATATCTTCATGCCAGTAAGTATGATGCAAAGATTCCGCTATGAATTAAGGCATGAACTTGATTACATCTACGATTCAATAGAACTCACTAGGCGTATCGGACTCACAGCCAAAGGGTTTCGTGTAAAATCACCTCTTCTGTGGTGGGATGAAGAAAGTGAGAGCTATGAGCAATTTGAAAGAAGAAGAGGTTTGGCAGAGATGGAAGCAGAGAAAAATGCTATTTATCAAGATTATGGCTTTAAAGCTATACTTTTTGGCATTAACATTTCTGTTTTTCCATTGTATGATTGGACTTTTGAGGATGGCAACATTGGAGTTTGTGCAAAGAGCTTTAGAATCAGCAAGGAAAAAGGAGATTGGAATTTCTTACTTAACACGATAGTTTCCAAAGGAATTACAATTAATGACTTCTACAATGAAGTATGTATTCTTGGGCATAATGTAAGAGTTACAAAAACGGAGTATACAATTGCATCTAAAAGAAATGCTGTTAAGTTTGGATATGTTCTTCGCAAGGATACTGATGAGGCTGATTTAAGATATATTGATACTCACAGTAGTGAACTTGGTATTGATGAAAGTCAAGTGGAATTGTTTATGGAAAATATTCCAGATTATGGCGTTTCTCATGTGTATAGAATTACAAGATCAGGTGATGCAAATGAGATGAGCTCAGAGGCATATAAGCATATTGTAACAAGAAATGATAAACCATCGTAATAATGTATTAATGTTGAATTTGCAGAATAGGTGAGGGAATTTTCCCTCACCTATTTTAAAATAATTCTTAAGTACTTGTTAAATTATTTATTCTTTAAAATCCACTCATGTACCTCATTTTCAGTAAGTTTGCCTTTTTTCATAAGATTAATTTTTTCTTTAGCTTGTTTTTTCCAAGTTTCAAAATCTTTAGAAAGTTCTTTATTTTCCTTATTTTTTCTAACTTGCATAAATTTTTGTTGATAGGTTCTTCTATATTCACCCATAGCCTTATTTTGCTTTAACCTTTCTGTGTAAGATTGAAAAGCACCTAAATCTCTACAAGTTTTTGAGTTTTCTTTAGGATAGTCGCAATAAATTTCATCTACTTTTGAAGTCGGAATAAAGTACATTCCACAATTTTGACATTTTTTAATTGGATAGTTAGGTGTTTTGGATAGTTCATCAAGGATAGCATAACAAACACTTGATAAATCATTACTTTTATGAGTATCACTCATTGAAAGAAACATATTTTTAGTATGTAAGGATTCTAGTATGTCATATTCATTTTTATTACTAAATTCTTGATATTTCTTTGAATAACTATCTCTCATAATAAAGTCATTTTTATAGTATGTATGTAATTTACCCATTCTTTTTATTAAATAAACTGCATATCGTTCAGTATATGTATATTTTTCTAATTCATTATTATTATTTAAGTTATAGATATAGGTAACAGCTTTTATTAATTCTTGTTGTAAATCAATTAAGTTTTCCTGTAAATCTTCAAATATTTTAGCAGTTGCCTTTAGATAATTTTCATTACTGCCATAATTACTACTTAATTCAAATTTATAATCCTTATCTAAATCTTTTAATATTTCAAAGCCATAAGAATAAAAGAAAGTTTTATTAGCCATTTCATAGTTAGATAAGTCTGCATTTAAAAATCTTAATAACATTAGTCCAAATTTTTCGTGAAATGGAAAATATAAAGAGGCAGGGTGCTTTAAGCCATTATCTGTTTTTTCAGTTTCTTTATAATAGACATCTCTTAATTTATTTTCAGTATTTAAATGAAAATCAGCTTTATAAAAATATAAAGGTGTAGCATAATATTCTTTTTTTGTTTCAGTATTAAACCAAAAGTAGAAATCGCTAAAAAAGGTTACTTCTGGTAGTTCCATACGAATTTATCTCCCTTCTAAAAATCAAAATTTATTAAAAATGATAAACAATTTAACAAAAATAATAAATTGTTATTGACATTCTATATTTATTATACTATTATACTAATATAATTACAATACTTTTTTTAAAACTAATTGCTAAAAACTGTAAAATAAAAATTCACTAGATTTTGAGAAAAGTTTGTAATGACAATATGTTTAAGATTTTAAACAGACTATTAACAACACAGTAAAGTAATTTAAATTGTATATTTTTGTTTTAATTTGTAGGTGTTAAATTGTAGTTTGTCGGAATAGAGAATCTAAAAAGGAAAGAGGGTGAGAAAAATAAAACACAAGTTAGATAGCAGAGGTACAAAAGAGAAAATAATTGAATTATTTTTTACAAAACATTTAAAAACAGTTGATATAGCAAAGAAATTAAAAGTCGGTATGCCATATATAACAAAGATAATTCAAAAAGATTCAAGATATATTCGAGAAAAAGAAACAAGAAGGCAAAAAAACAAAGAAAAGAATAAAACTCAAAAACGAATATATGCACAAAACAGAAGAAAAAAGGAAAAAGAGGAAAAACAAGAATATCAAAAATTATTAATACAGATAAATAGAGATAATGAATATTTATCCACTAAAAAGAAAGAAAATGATTTACAATTTATAAACTGCAATAGGAGTGCTTATGATTATGACAAAAACAGTAGTGATTTAGTATTGAAAGCTAATATAAATGCTGGATATGCAGTTCCTAAAAGAGTTAGCAATATTGTAAATCCAAATATGATAAAGAGTAATAAAATATATGTTTAAATGGTATGCTTTGAAATAATCAAGGTGTATTTTTTTACTCTAATTTAGAAAGAAGGATTAAAGAATGATTTTATTAATCAAGAATTTTGGAAAATATGTTGAATAGCAATAGGTTAATAAACAAAAGTAACTGAATTAATAACCATAAATAGATATTCAAAGGAAAGGAATAGGTATTTAGATGAAACAAGAATATAAAATAAAAGAAGTATTTGATGAAAAGTCAAAACAATTAGAAGAAAAATTGAAAGATATATTTATAAGTTTTTTAATTGAAAAAATAAATAAATAGTTAAAAAGGCTAGTTTATATATGTTTTTGCATATATGAACTAGCCTAAATTTGTAAATATGCCATCATAAAAAAGAAAAGAAGTATTGACACTGGTGTGAACGAATGCTAAAATTAATTTGCAAATAAGTTACTTGAAAGTAATGCAAAAGTAACTTATAAAATGTGAATAAAACTTATGAAAAAAGGAAAAAATAGAACTAAGAAAGTCAGATGTCAGAAAGACGATTGATGTAGGAACTTGAGAGGGGCATATAGTAATGAAAAAAACAAAAGAAAATATAGAAAAAATGAAACGTGAAAGCCTTGAGGCTGTACACACACACACACACACACACACACACACACAAGTAGTTTTAGTGAAATAATAAAATATTTTAGAAAGAGAAAAAAGTCAATAATAAATGAAGGTTCAAAAGAGCAATTACCACTAAATAAAAGAGGGCAAGCAGCTATAACTTTAGTAGCATTAGTGGTCACAATTGTTGTTTTAATTTTGCTTGCAGGAGTAAGCATAAATTTAGTAATAGGAAATAATGGAATAATGCAAAAAGCAAAAGAAGCAAAGGAAAGCATGGAACAAGCAGCAAAAGAAGAACAAGAAGGCTTAAGTGCATTAGAGGAAAGATTAAATAGCCTAAATACGGCGAATGCACCAGTGCTATTAACAGGAATGACACCAATAAAATTTACAACGCCAACAGATACCAAAATGGGAGAAACTGTAGAAACCACAGCAGATGATGCAGACTGGTATTCATATGGAGTAAAAG
>OGXT01002247.1_pt1 | contig 15777 bp, 15 predicted proteins | sample 1576361 | NCBI WGS metagenome assembly OGXT01 (sample SAMEA3541514, study PRJEB24748) | human gut metagenome | biome: human gut; feature: human-associated habitat; material: faeces | place: China | collected 2012 | reverse complement strand
ACAGTCCGGTGCAGCTCAAGGCGTGGCTTGCCGAAAAAGGCGTGGAGGCAGATTCGCTCTCCAAAGCCGCCGTGGCAGATATGCTCGAAAAGGCAGACGGAGAAATCGAACTTGCCCTCTCCCTGCGGCAGGAGCTTGCCAAGAGCAGCGTCAAGAAATACACCGCCATGCAGACGGTAGTCGGCTCGGATAACCGTGCCAGAGGGCTTATCCAGTTTTACGGGGCCAATCGCACCGGACGCTATGCCGGTCGGCTCATCCAGGTGCAGAACCTGCCGCAGAACCATCTGCCGGATCTGGACACCGCACGGGCGCTGGTCCGCAGCGGCAATACGGACGCCGTGGAAATGCTCTATGACTCCGTACCGCTGGTACTGTCCGAGCTTATCCGCACCGCCTTTGTGCCGAAACCCGGCTGCCGCTTTTATGTGGCAGACTTCTCCGCCATCGAGGCGAGGGTCATCGCATGGATCGCTGGGGAGCATTGGCGGCAGGAGGTTTTTGCAAAGGGCGGCGACATTTACTGCGCTTCCGCTTCGCAGATGTTCCATGTCCCCGTAGAAAAGCACGGCGTGAACGGGCATCTGCGGCAGAAAGGCAAAATTGCCGAACTGGCTCTTGGCTACGGTGGCTCCGTGGGTGCGCTGAAAGCAATGGGCGCACTGAACTACGGTTTGCAGGAAGAAGAACTGAAACCGCTGGTGGATGCCTGGCGTCTGTCCAACCCCCACATCACAAAGTTCTGGTGGGATGTGGACAAAGCAGCTTCCACCTGCGTCCGAGAGCGAACTGCCACAGAAACACACGGCATTCGCTTCTATTATCAGAGCGGCATGATGTTCGTGGTGCTGCCTTCCGGCAGACGGCTCGTGTATGTGAAGCCGAAAATGGGTCTGAACCGCTTCGGCAATGAGTCCGTGACCTATGAAGGTGTCGGCGAACAGAAAAAGTGGCTGCGGCTGGAAAGCTACGGACCCAAGTTCGTGGAGAACATCGTCCAGGCAACGGCAAGGGACATTCTTGCGGAAGCTATGCTCCGGCTGAATGCTGCCGGGTACCGCATCGTCATGCACGTCCACGATGAAGCGGTCATCGAAGCACCGCCGGATACTTCTTTGGAGAATATCTGCTCCGTCATGGGGCAAACGCCCGCTTGGGCATCGGGGCTGCTGCTCCGAGCAGATGGCTATGTCTGCGATTTTTATAAGAAAGACTGAGGTGGCCCAAATGGGAGTCAATAAATTTAATTGCGAGGGGTATTACGACCCCACTGCCTACGAGGCACTGACGAAGATCGAGCAGGAAGCCAAGGCACTTCGAGCCTTCCGTCCTGTGGTGTATATCTGTTCTCCGCTGGCTGGGGATATGGTGAAGAACCAGGAGAACGCCCGTACTTACTGCCGCTTCGCCGTGGAAGCCGGGTGCGTACCCATCGCACCGCACATCTATTTCACCCAATTCATGAATGACAATGACCGCAGGGAGCGTGACCTGGCACTGTTCATGGACATCGTCCTGCTCTCCAAATGCGCCGAGCTGTGGGTGTTCGGAGAGAAAATCACCAGCGGCATGAGCATTGAGATCGAGAAGGCCAAGCGGAAAGGTCAGCTTATCCGCTACTTTACCGAAACCTGTGAGGAGGTACACAGATGAAGATCGCAGTCGGCAATAGCCGCATGGATAAAAAGTGGAAGAATCAGGACATCTCCTGGGCGGATCTCTGCGCCCGCTGCGGCAGCACCATCCGCACCACGGAAACGGTCGAAGAATACCGCAAGCTGAAAAAGGGTCAGCAGGACGACATCAAGGATGTGGGCGGTTTTGTCGGAGGGCATCTCCGGGAAGGTCGCCGCAAAAACGGCATGGTGCTGTGCCGCTCTCTGCTTACCTTGGATATGGACTACGGCACCCCGGATATCTGGGATGAAATTACGCTGTTCTACGATTTCAAGTGCTGCGTCTATTCCACCCATAAACACACGCCGGAGCATCCCCGCCTTCGTTTGCTCATTCCGCTGAAACGGGAGATCAGCGAGGAGGAATATCCGGCAGTCGCCCGCATGGTGGCAAAGGAGATCGGCATTGACCTCTTTGACGATACCACCTACGAGGCATCCCGGCTCATGTATTGGCCTTCCACCTCCGCCAACGGCGAGTTTTTCTACAAGGTGCAGGACGGCGCAGAGCTTGACCCGGATAAATACCTTTCTCGTTACGACGATTGGCACGATGCCTCCACCTGGCCGGTTTCCAGCCGCCAGTCCGAGGTGATGCAGCACAGTATCGCCCAGCAGGCCGACCCGCTGACAAAGCCGGGTGTGGTGGGTGCTTTCTGCCGAGCCTATACTGTGGAGGAAGCCATCGATGCCTTTCTCTCGGAAGTGTATGCGCCGTCTGCGATGAACGGCCGTTACGACTATATCCCCGCCGATTCGTCTGCCGGTGTCATCGTCTACGACGGCAAGTTCGCATACAGCCACCATGCCACCGACCCGGTCTGCGGTCGGCTGCTGAACGCTTTTGACCTGGTGCGCCTGCACCGCTTCCGTGACCTGGACGATAAGTGTGCCCCAGATACTGCACCCAGCAAGCTGCCGTCCTTCCAGGCCATGTCGGATTTTGCCCTCGAGGACGAGAAAGTCAAAGCGGTCTTTGCCGAGGAGCGCAAAGCCCAGGCAAGCGAAGAATTCTCCGACGAGGACTGGCAGAAAGCCTTGGAGCTGGACAAGGCCGGCAAGGTGAAAAACACGCTGCAGAACCTCGCCGTGATCCTCATGAACGACCCGCTTCTGAAACCGCTGGTGTTCAATCAGCTTCTGGACGGCATGGAGATCAAGGGCGATGTGCCTTGGCGGCACCCCTCGAAATTCTGGCGGGATGCGGATGATGCCCAGCTTATCAGCTATGTGGATTCCCACTACGGCACCTTTTCTGCAAGAAACTATGACATCGCCGTGGCGAAGGTCACGGACGACCGCTCCTACCATCCCATTCGGGAGTTCATTGAAAATCTGCCGGAGTGGGACAAGGTTCCCCGTGTGGACACGCTGCTCATCGACTACCTCGGTGCCGACGACAACGAATATGTCCGTGCCGTCACCCGGAAAACGCTCTGCGCCGCCATCAAGCGTGTGCTGTATCCCGGCTGCAAATTTGACTCCATGCTGGTGCTGAACGGTCCCCAGGGTGTCGGTAAAAGCACCCTTATCGCCAAGCTGGCCGGAGAGTGGTTTTCGGACAGTCTGAACCTGGGCGACACCAAGGATAAGACCGCTGCAGAGAAATTGCAGGGGTACTGGATCTTGGAGATCGGCGAACTGGCAGGCCTGAAGAAGGCCGAGGTGGAAACGCTGCGTTCCTTCCTCTCCCGTCAGAACGACATTTACCGTGCGGCATTCGGCAAACGGGCGACGCCGCATCTGCGCCAGTGCGTGTTCTTCGGCACCACCAACGCCGAGTCCGGCTATCTGCGGGACACCACCGGAAACCGCCGCTTCTGGCCGGTCAAGACGCCTGGTACGGGCATCAAGCACTCCTGGGATCTGACCCCGGAGCTGATCTGCCAGATCTGGGCGGAAACGCTGGTGTATGTGAAGCAGGGCGAGAAGCTCTATCTGAGTGCCGAGTTGGAAGCACTGTCCAAGGCTGAACAGCGGGAGGCGATGGAGTCCGACGAGCGTGAAGGGCTTGTCCGGCTGTATCTCGACACGCTACTCCCGGAGGATTGGGACGGCATGGACATCTTCGAGCGCCGCAACTTCCTCACAGGCAGCGACTTCGGCGATACCCAAAAGCATGGTACGGTCAAGCGCACCCAGGTGTCCAACATGGAGATCTGGTGCGAGTGCTTCGGCAAGGAGCGTGCCAATATCCGCAGAACGGACAGCAATGAGCTGACCGCCATCCTTGCCCGTCTTGGCTGGAAGCGGCTGGACAGCAAGGTGCGTATCCCGCTTTACGGTCCGCAGTATGTCTTTGTTCCCAAGGAGTGTTCCTAATGGAAATGACTGTACCCGACATCCTTCGGAACAGGTTCCGGGGAGAAGCATATCCGCTCGGCACATTTATGGGAACACCCCATGGGAACGGCGGCGGCCCCATAAGTACCAAAGAAAACAGGCGGTCTTGTTCCTGTGTTCCTAACCTTTCTTATATATCGAAAGAAGAAGAAATAAAGAGCAACAAGCACGCAATACCCGCATTTGCGCACGTAAAGGACTTTTCGGGTTTTGAGAACACAGGAGGTCAGTATGCGTGAGAAAACGATAGAAGCAAAGCTGGTGCAGACCGTTCGTTCAATGGGCGGTCTTGCACTGAAATTTACAAGTCCAGGTTTCGATGGAGTGCCTGACCGTCTGGTGCTCCTGCCCGGCGGCAGAATCGCCTTCATTGAGTTGAAAGCACCGGGCAAAACACTCCGCCCTCTGCAAGTAAGGCGAAAAAGGCAGTTAGAAGCACTCGGCTTTTCGGTGTACTGCATTGACGGAGTAGAACAGATTGGAGGGATACTCAGTGAAATACAGTCCTCATGACTACCAGGCGTATGCCACGAACTTCATCCTGGAGCATCCAATCTCCGCTGTATTCCTCGACATGGGTCTTGGTAAGAGCATCATCACGCTTTCCGCCATCTTCGACCTTTGCCTCGACAGTTTTCTGGTTCGCAAGGTGCTGGTCATCGCTCCGCTGCGTGTCGCCAGAGATACATGGCCTGCGGAAATCCACAAGTGGGATCATCTGCATGGGCTGACCTACTCGGTGGCTGTCGGTACAGAAGCAGAGCGCAAGGCGGCACTCCGTCAGCGGGTCAGCGTGTACATCATCAACCGGGAGAATGTCCAGTGGCTCATTGAGGAGAGCGGCATCCCTTTCGACTACGACATGGTGGTCATCGATGAGCTGTCCTCCTTCAAGAGTTATCAGGCAAAGCGGTTCAGAACTCTTCTGAAAGTCCGTCCCGGCATCAAGCGCATCGTGGGCCTGACCGGCACGCCAAGCAGCAACGGTCTTATGGATCTGTGGGCGGAGTTTCGCATCCTCGATATGGGCAAGCGGCTCGGTCGGTTCATCACACATTACCGCAACACCTTCTTCCGCCCGGACAAGCGCAACGGACAGGTGGTGTTCAGCTACAAGCCGCTGCCCGGTGCGGAGGAACAGATCTACGATGCCATCTCCGACATCACCATCTCCATGAAAGCCGTCGACCATTTGGATATGCCGGAGTACGTTCATAATGACGCCATTGTGACGCTATCCGAAACAGAGCGCAAAGCCTACGATGCCATGAAACAAGACCTGGTTATCTCGCTGAAAGGCGAAGAAATCGATGCCGGGAACGCCGCAGCACTTGCGAATAAGCTCTCCCAGATGGCAAACGGAGCAGTCTACGGAGAGGACAAGCGTGTGTTTCAGATACACGACCGCAAGCTGGATATGCTGGAGGATCTCATCGAAGCCGCAAATGGGAAACCCGTCCTTGTGGCGTACTGGTTCAAGCACGACCTGGAGCGCATCTCCGAGCGGCTCCACAAACGACACATCCCGTTCAGTCTGCTGGACAATTCCGACAGCATCCGCAGATGGAACAGCGGTGAGCTGCCCGTGGCACTCATCCACCCGGCTTCTGCCGGTCATGGGCTGAACCTGCAGGCAGGCGGCTCGACCCTCATCTGGTTTGGGCTGACCTGGTCGCTGGAGCTTTACCAGCAGACCAACGCCCGACTGTGGCGACAGGGACAGACCGCCGATACCGTGGTCATTCACCACATTATTGCCAAAGACACCATCGACGAGCGCATCATGACTGCGCTCCGTAAAAAAGAAAAGACCCAGACCGCACTCATCGATGCGGTCAAGGCCAACTTGGAGGGATGAGAATGGAAACCTGTTATACGAACCTCGCAAACGCCATCATTCTGCTGGCGGTGAAAGATTATCGGCGTGCGTTGCGCCGTTTGAAGAAGTTCCCCGGAGACAAGGATGCGATAATTAGAAAGTTGGAGTGTGAGCAGTTTTTCTGCTCCGGCTGGTTTGAAGTACTTACCTCCATGGACGGCGAAGTGCTGCTGAGAAAACTCTATCAGGAGGTGTACGGTGAATGACGGCAAAGGAATATCTCGGTCAGGCATATCGCCTTGATCAGCGCATTGACGCAAAAATCGCCCAGGTCGCATCACTGAATGAACTCGCAACCAAATGCACCGCCACGCTGACGGGTATGCCGAGAAACCCAAACCACGGCAGTTCCACAATGGCGGATGCCGTATGCAAAATTATCGACCTGCAGGAAGAAATCAACCGAGACATCGACCGCCTTGTGGATCTGAAGCGGGACATCGTGGAAATCATCAAAGCGGTGAACAACAGCGAGTATCAGATTCTTCTGGAAAAGCGATACCTGTGCTTTCACACATGGGAGCAGATTGCCGTGGATATGCACTACAGCGGGAAATGGATCTTAAAGCTGCATGACCGTGCCTTGGATGTGGTAGACGAAATCATGAAAGCGAAAAGTGTTCCCTAAAGTTCCGTAGAGTTCCAGCCGTAAATGTAGTAGTATTATAATCAGGAAAACAGAATCGAGAACGGCCTCATGGGAGCAATCCCGTGGGGCTTTTCTCATGCCCAAGGAGGTGAAACGATGCCGAAGAAACCGCTGCGACCATGCTCCCACCCCGGCTGTCCCAACCTCTGTGACGGACAGTTCTGTGAGCAGCACCGCACGGAGGAACGCCGCAAATATGATAAATACGAGCGCAGTTCCGATGTCAACCGCAAGTACGGCAGAGCATGGAAGCGTATCCGTGACCGCTATGCGGCGGAGCATCCCCTCTGCGAGATGTGTCTCAAGGAAGGTCGGCTGACTCCGGTGCAGGAAGTTCACCACATTCTGCCCGTTTCCAAAGGCGGCACTCACGCAAGAGAGAACCTCATGAGTCTGTGCCAGTCTTGCCACACGAAGATACACCATGGCCTTGGTGACAGATAAAAAGAGGTCACCCAGAAGGATGACCTCTTATGGCGGAGCGGGTAGGAATCGAACCTACTATCGGCACTTGTTAAGGCTACTCGCATTCTTCCTGCGGTTTCCACAGCTACAAACAGGCCGCCCCGTGCGCGCCGCATACCACCGTGTTATATCCGTTTACCATCTCAAGTTCCTCCTTTAGACTTCTCATTGCAATCAGTGTTTGAACCAGTGCAAGGAAGAGCGAAACTGTGTTGACTGGGATTCCGTTGAGTAGAAAAATGCTTGTCACCATAACCAACAATTGGAACGAATTCACTATAACACACATTTTACGAAAATGCAATTGTTTGCGGTAGGGGCGGTCAAATCTCTACGACCCTCTCGGTCGGGCAACGGCCCGGGGTCACGTGTGCGAAAAAGGCGAAATCAAAAGGGTAATTAAGGGAGGTGAACTCGGATGCCCACAAAATCGAATAACACAGGCGGGCGCGGCGGTGCAAGACCCGGTGCGGGAAGGAAGAAATCCGCAGTCAAGGACAAGGCCGAAAACGGGAATCCCGGCGGCAGAAAACTTGAAGTGTTGGATATTCCCGAAGTCGAGGGTGTTGTCATGCCGAAGCCCCATGATTTTCTTTCCGCCGAGCAGAGGGACGGCAGCGTCCTGCAGGCGCAGGAAATTTACACGGAAACCTGGCAGTGGCTCAAAGGCATCGGTTGTGCCGCAAAGGTGTCGCCGCAGCTCTTGGAGCGCTACGCCATGTGTTCCGCCCGCTGGGTGCAGTGCGAGGAAATGACCAACCGCATGGGTTTTCTCTCCAAGCACCCCACCACGGGAAAGCCGATCCCGTCTCCGTTTATTAACATCGGCATCAACTACATGAACCAGGCGGTTCGGCTCTGGAATGAGATCTTCCAGATCGTGAAAGAAAACTGCAGCACGGAATACGGCGAGTCTACGCCGCAGGATGACCTTATGGAACGCCTGCTCCGTGCGAGAAAGGGGTAACACCATGTTTGAAAAAGTAAATCCGTGCCACCCGGATAAGGTGGCAGACAGAATTGCCGGTGCGCTCGTTGACCTGGCATACAAGAAAGCAGAAAATCCCCGCATCGCCGTGGAAGTGCTCATCGGTCACGGCGTGTGCTACATCATTGCGGAGGCTTCGGTGAGTATTCCGATAGAGGAAATCACCGCCACCGTTCACCGCATTGCTGGAAACCTCGCTGTGGACTATGTGGAAGTGCCGCAGGACAGTCACCTTGCCGACAACCAGGCAGACGGCGTCCGCTGCGGTGACAACGGCATCTTCAAAGGAATGCCCGTGACCGAGGAGCAGAAAAAGCTCTCGCAGATCGCACGGGACATTTTCGCCGTGTATCCCTATGATGGGAAGTACATTCTGGACGGTGACCGGCTCATTCTCTGTCAGAGCAATGCCGAGACACAGCATCTGCGCGAGATTTATCCCGATGCGGAGATCAACCCGCTCGGCGACTGGACGGGTGGCACCGATGTGGACACCGGCGCAACCAACCGCAAGCTCGGCTCGGATATGGCTGACTCGGTGACCGGCGGCGGTCTGCACGGCAAAGATCTGTCCAAGGCAGATGTGTCCGTGAATATCTACGCTTTCCTTAAAGCCCAGGAGATCGGCAAGCCCGTGACGCTCTGCTGCGCCATTGGGGACGATGCCGTGGACGGCAGACCCTACGCCGAAATCGTGGAGATCGCTCGGAACTACATCCGCTCGGTCGGCGGCTTCGAGCAGTTTGCGGAATGGGGGCTGGTCTGATGAAAACAACGACCGAGATGCAGCTTGTCCCCATCACGAAGCTGGTTCCCTATGTCAACAATGCCCGGACACACAGCCCGGAGCAGATCAATAAGCTCCGCTCCTCACTGCGTGAGTTCGGCTTTATCAATCCCGTCATCATTGACCGTGACTATGGCGTTATTGCCGGTCACGGTCGTATTCTTGCCGCCAAGGAGCGCCCTGGCGCTGCTCTACGGCGCGGGCGACTTTTCCCGCACAATTGAGATTGCCACCATGTGCGGCTGGGATACCGACTGCAACGCCGGCAACGTGGGCACCATCGCGGGCGCGCTGGGCGGCATTGAGGCCATTCCGGAGCACTACCGCAGGCCGATCAATGACGAGATCGTCCTTTCCAGCGTTTCGGGATATTTGAATATTCTTGACGTTCCCGGCTACATATGGTATCTTGCAATGTGGTATTACCGCCTGCGCGGCGAGCCTGTGCCCGAAGAAGTGCAAAGGCATCTCCATCCCGGAGAGATCGACTTCGATTTTTCCCTTCCGGGAAGCACGCACGGCCTGTGCGTTTCCGACCCCTGCCTGCTGCGCGGGGGGCATAAGGAAAACGCCTACGAGGTCATGTGGAACCGCCTCAACCGCGGCCAGCAGGCGACGGTTCATCTCAAAACCTTCTACCGCCGCAGCGATTTTAGCGACGAGCGTTACAAGCCCGTCTTTTCGCCCATCGCCTGTCCCGGCCAGCGTGCGCGCATCGAATGTGCAATGGAAAAATGGAACGGCGAAAGCGTATGCCTTACCCCCTTCGTGCGCGACGGCATCACCGGCAGGCTCTGCCTGCTGACCCCGCAGATCCTGCGCGACGAGGGCGAGTATGCCTTCGATTTTCTTCTTCCCTCCGTGGAAAGCGGCGTCATCAGCGAGGTCGGGCTGCATCTGGAGGGGAACTCCCCGCGCATCACCTATGACGCGGGACGGCTTCTCATCCGTTCCCTGCGCATCTTCGGCAAGGCGGAGTACACCCTGCGCCTGGGCATGATGCCCGAGGAATTCATGAGCATCCTGCCGTTTTCGCACAACCACGGCGCCTGGCGCGTGGAGGCAGGGAAGCTACAGGTTTTGGCGCTGGGACATGCCGAGGCCATGACCGGCAACTACTATATGCGCGACCTTTCCGTCTCGGCCGCCGTCTGTGCGCGAAACGGGACGAGCCATCTCCTCTCCCTGCGCGTGCAGGGCACCCGCCGCGGGTACTACGCGGGCTTTGACGGGCAGGGCCGCGCCGCCATCCTGCGCAGGCTTGGAGGCCGCCTCGAACGACTGGCCTCGGCAGATTTTGCCTGGGAGCTGGACCGCGAATACGAATTTTGCTTCACAGCCTGTGGCGAGGAACTTACCCTGTGCATCGACGGCAGGGAGGTTGTCTGCGCCCGGGACGGCGCCCTGCGCCATGGCATGGCAGGCTATGCCCTTTGTGGGGACGGGCGCGCAGAGTTTGGCGACATGACGATAAAGGAGCTGTGAGCGCAATGAAAACCAGACAGGAAATGGTTCAGGATAGAGAAACCTTTTTGGACAGGGCCCGCGGGGTGATGAGCGGGCTGGCCATCGGGGACTCCTTCGGCGATGCGTCCCGCAAGCCCGACAACCAGCTCGCCTACGGCATCACCACCGACTTTGGCGAGGGCGCCTCCTGGAGCACGGACGACACCGAGTTCGGCCTTTTGACGGCCCAGACGCTGATTGAGGCCAATGGCCGTCTGACGCCCGAGATCGTGGCGGAGGCGTGGAAGAAGCACGTCGTCACCCAGGGCGAGGTGCTCATCGTCGACGAGCACACCGGCCGTATCCTGCCGGGCCGCCGTTACAACGAGGGTCTGCACCAAGCCATCGAAGCCAAGGAAGGCGTGGAGGTCAAGGCCGAAAACCAGACCTTCGCCACCATCACCCTGCAGAACTACTTCCGCATGTACGACAAGCTGGCAGGCATGACCGGTACCGCAGAGACCGAAGCCGCCGAATTCATGGGCACCTACAAGCTGGGCGTGCTGCCGATTCCGACCAACAAGCCGATGATCCGCGAGGATAAGGACGATCTGATCTTCCGTACCAAGAAGGAAAAGCTCGCCGCCATCGTCCGTGATGTGGCCAAGCGCCACAAGAAGGGCCAGCCGGTCCTGCTGGGTACCGCATCCGTGGAATCCTCCGAAGTCGTGTCCTCTCTGCTTGACGTGGCCAAGATTCCTCACCAGGTGCTGAACGCGAAGCAGCATGACAAGGAAGCCGCCGTTGTGGCCGTCGCAGGCCGTAAGGGCGCCGTCACCGTGGCCACCAACATGGCAGGCCGTGGTACCGATATCATGCTCGGCGGCAACGTCGAGTTCCTCGCCGATGCGAAGCTCAAGTCCGAAGGCTATTCTCCGGATGACACTCCGGACGAGTACGAGAAGCGTTGGCCGGGCACTTTGGCCGAAATCAAGGACCAGGTCAAGGACGAGCATGAGGAAGTCGTCAAGCTCGGCGGTCTGTACGTGCTCGGCACCGAGCGCCACGAATCCCGCCGTATCGACAACCAGCTGCGCGGTCGTGCCGGTCGTCAGGGCGACCCCGGTGCCTCGCGGTTCTACCTGTCGCTGGAGGACGATCTGATGCGGCTGTTCGGCGGCGAGCGCATCAACGGCTTGATGGAAACACTTGGCATCGACGAAGATACCCCCATCGAAAACAAAATGCTGACCCGGTCCATCGAAGGCGCACAGCGCCGCGTGGAGGAGCGCAACTTCGGCATCCGCCGCAACGTGCTGCAATACGACGATGTCATGAACCGTCAGCGTGAGATCATTTACAGCCAGCGCGATCAGGTGCTGGACGGCGAAAGCGTCAAAGACAGCATCTTGAAGATGCTGGTGGATTCGTTCCACGCCAACGCCAAAACCTACACCGCGGACGAGGACCACACCCAGTGGAATCTGGAGGGTCTGCGCGACTACTTCCGCGGCTGGATCGGCACCGACGACGACTTCCAGTACACCGCTCAGGAGCTGGAGGATATGACCCCCGAAGAGATCGTGCAGCCGTTGATCGACCGTGCGCTGAAGGTGTACGAGGAGAAAGAGGAGCTGTACGGCAGCGAGATCATGCGCGAACTGGAGCGGGTGATTTTGCTGAAAACGGTGGACCGCTACTGGATGGATCATATCGACAATATGGATGAGCTGCGCAAGGGCATCCATCTGCGCGCGTATGGTCAAAAAGACCCGGTGGTGCTGTACCGTATCGAAGGCTTTGATATGTTCGACGGCATGATCGCCGCGATCCAGGAGGATACCGTGCGGCTGATGCTGACGGTGCAGATCCGCCAGGCGGAAGAGCCGAAGCGCGAGCAGGTCGCTAAAGAAACCGGCACCTCCGCCGACGGCACCGATGCGCCCCGCACCGTGCGCAAACGCGCTTCGGAAAAGGTTGGCCGCAACGATCCCTGCCCCTGCGGCAGCGGTAAAAAATACAAAAAATGCTGTGGCCGCACCGCCGGTGACAGCGAGGAATAACGCCCCAACGTTAAAAAGGTTTTGAGGTGGAGAGTATGGTTGCCAAAACTCCCGTTGAATCTGTAGAAAATCCCCAGACCGTTCCTCATACGCACTTTGACAATGCCGATATTTTGCAGCAGGAACAAAACTTCATCGATTATTACACCACCGGTGAAAGCCACCCGATACGGCTGCTGTTCAAGCTGTATCGGGGGCATTACGGCAAACTGCTGTTGTCGGCATTCTTCTTCGTTTTGAAGGTCAGCCCCACTTGGGTGCTGCCCATCGTGACCGCCAACGTGATCAACATCGCCACTCAGCACCAGCCCGGCACCGCGATCTACATTGTGTACAACATCGCGGTGGAGCTGTTTCTGGTTGCGATGAATGTGCCCACCCACTATCTGCATGTGCGGTTTTACAGCCTGGCGACCCGCAGCGTGGAAGCCGGGCTGCGCGGCGCGATGGTGCGCAAGCTGCAGCAGCTGTCCATCACTTTCCATAAAGAGATGGAATCCGGACGCATCCAGTCCAAGGTGATGCGCGATGTGGAAGCGATCGAAGCCTTTTCATCGCAGGTGATGATCTCGCTGCTCAGCATTATTCTCAACATTATCGTGGCGCTGTCGGTGGTGTTTGCCACCAACCGCACCGTGTTCGTGTTCTTCATCCTGTGCGCGCCGGTGGGCGGTTTCACCGTGCAGCTGTTCCGCAAGAACATCCGCCGCCGCAACCGCGAATTCCGCAAAGAGATCGAGCGCACCTCTGCCACTGTGATGGAAATGGTGGAACTGGTGCCGGTCACCCGTGCCCACGCGCTGGAAAACCGCGAAATCCACCGCATGACCGACCAGCTGAATATGGTCGCGGAAAAGGGCTATCGGCTGGATGTGATCCAAAATATGTTCACCGCCGCCGGTTGGGTGGTGTTCCAGTCGTTCCAACTGGTGTGCCTTGGCGTGACCAGCTTTTTGGCGTTCAACGCGGTCATCACCGTTGGTGAGATCGCGCTGTACCAAACCTACTTCAGCAACGTGGTGGGGCAGGTGTCCGCGCTGATGCAGCTGTTGCCGACGCTGACCAAGGGCACCGAATCCATCATGTCGGTGGGCGAGATCCTCAACGCCCACGACATTGAGGACAACACCGGCAAGTTCAAGCTGCGCCAGCTGGACGGCGTGTACGAATTCAAAGATGTGTGCTTCCAATACGACGAAAAAGCGCATGTTTTGAACCACTTTAATCTGAAAGTCGCCAAAGGCGAAACCATCGCGCTGGTTGGCGAATCCGGCGCGGGCAAATCCACCGTGCTGAATATCGTCATCGGGTTCAACAAACCCACCAGCGGGCAGGTGTTGATCGACGGGCACGACATCAACACTATCGACCTGCACAGCTACCGCAAGTTTTTGGCGGTGGTGCCGCAAACCAGCATTTTGTTCAACGGCACCATCCGCGAAAACATCACCTACGGTATGCCGTCGGTGACCGAAGAGCAGCTGCAGCAGGCGATCGAAGCCGCCAATCTGACCGATCTGATCGCGTCGCTGCCGGATGGACTGAACACGGTGGTGGGCGAACACGGCGGCAAGCTGTCCGGCGGCCAGCGCCAGCGTATCTCTATTGCGCGCGCCATCATCCGCGACCCGCGGGTGATCGTGTTTGACGAAGCCACCTCCGCGCTGGACAGCATTTCCGAAAAACAGATTCAAACCGCCATCAATAACCTCACCCGCGACCGCACCACCTTTATCGTGGCGCACCGGCTGTCCACCATCCGCGATGCGGATAAGATCGCCGTGCTGCGGGAGGGTCATTGCGTGGAATACGGCACTTTTGATGAGCTGATGCAGCGCAAGGGCGAGTTTTATAAAATGAAAGTCCTGCAATCCTGACGCAGGCGCAACAGAAAGGACGCATAATATGAAACTGGGTATCGTAGGTCTTCCCAATGTGGGCAAATCCACCTTGTTCAACGCCATCACCAACGCCGGCGCGCAAAGCGCCAACTATCCGTTTTGCACCATCGACCCCAATGTGGGCGTGGTCGCGGTGCCGGATGACCGGCTGACGGCGCTGTCCGAACTGTACCATCCCGACAAAGTCACCCCCGCGGTGATCGAGTTTGTGGACATTGCCGGTCTGGTCAAAGGCGCCAGCAAGGGCGAGGGGCTCGGCAACAAATTTTTGGCGAACATCCGCGAAGTGGACGCGATCGTGCATGTGGTGCGCTGCTTCGACGATGACGACATCATCCATGTGGATGGCAGTGTGGACCCGCTGCGGGATATCGAAACCATCAATCTGGAGCTGATCTTTTCGGATATGGACACCGTGTCCCGCCGGTTGGATCGCACCGTCAAGGCGATGAAAGGCGACAAATCGCTGCAAGCGGAAGTGGATTTTCTCAAACGGCTGAACGACTGGCTGGAAAGCGGTAAACCCGCCCGCTCGCTGGATATGACCGATGACGAGCGCGCAATGCTGAATTCCACCCCGCTGTTGACCGCCAAGCCGGTGATCTACGCGGCCAATATGAGCGAATCCGACTTCACCGACGGCAACCCCGACCAGAATCCCTATTTCCAAAAGGTGGCGGAGCTGGCGAAAGCCGAGGGCTCGGAAATTTTGCCGATTTGTGCCAAGCTGGAAGAGGACATCGCCGGAATGGAAGACGACGAAAAGCTGATGTTCCTGTCCGAGCTGGGGTTGGATCATTCCGGTCTGGATCGGTTGATCCAGGCGAGCTATCGGTTGTTGGGGCTGATCTCCTATCTCACCGCCGGCAAACCGGAGGTGCGTGCCTGGACTATCACCAAAGGCACCAAAGCGCCGCAGGCTGCCGGTAAGATCCACACCGATTTTGAACGCGGCTTTATTCGGGCGGAGGTTATCTCGTTCGAGGATCTGATGGCGAACGGCTCGCTGGCCGCCGCCAAGGAAAAGGGCCTAGTCCGCTCGGAGGGTAAGGAGTATGTGATGCAGGACGGCGATGTAGTGCTGTTCCGCTTTAATGTGTAAGTCGAACGCCGTTTGAGTGTATGTAGTAGGCGTTTACCGCATACGATGATGCGCCGAATGGGGCAGCGCCAGACGAATTTCGTATGATCTGGAATACAACCCCAAATGGGACTGTGTCGAATGAATCTCATATGTTCTTGAATACAAAAACCCCGCGCCGGAGATTTCCCCGGCGCGGGGTTTTGCGTCCGCCACGAATTTGTGCGTGGTTTATGGGGCGATGTGGGCATCGATCTCTACGAAGAGGAATAATGCCGGAGAAGATTCTTCGCTTCGCTCAGAATAACAGGTTGAGTAGGAATTCCGCCCGGCTCCCTCTGACGAGGGAGCTGTCGAGCGTCAGCGAGACTGAGGGAGAGATAAAGTTTTTACAACACCAAAAGCGGGCGATATTTTCTCTCTCCCTCCATTTTTTTTGCTGCGCAAAAATCTACCTCCCTCGTCAGAGGGAGGCTTGCGCCCGCCGCCAGATAACGCA
>OGXT01002242.1_pt1 | contig 15797 bp, 15 predicted proteins | sample 1576361 | NCBI WGS metagenome assembly OGXT01 (sample SAMEA3541514, study PRJEB24748) | human gut metagenome | biome: human gut; feature: human-associated habitat; material: faeces | place: China | collected 2012 | reverse complement strand
TGTCCACCTATGAACGGCTTGTAAATTCTCAAAATTTTTTTAGTCCCTACTTGACCGCTTTTTCTTTCACCCACAGGAGAACTGTCCGGTGGGTGATTTTAATTGCCCTGCGGCCTGTCTTGCGGAAATTCCGCTCCAGCCGCCGGCGGCGCTCCCGTGTCGAAACACGTGCATCGCCATAGTCTGACCTTCAATCAATCGGATGGATCAGTTGCAAACAAATATGCAGCAGCCCAGACTGCTTTCAACGGCAGTCTGGGCTGTTGTATATGGAATCGGTTATTCCGGCTTAGTGTGCGGCCAGCTCGCAGGTGCGTTCGTAGGCGGCGATCACTGCGTCCATGGCAGCGGCGCGGGCGCCGCGCTGTTCCAGCGCGCGGACGCCTGCGATCGTCGTTCCGCCGGGGCTGCAAACCTCGGATTGGAGCTTTCCGGGGTGCTTGCCAGAGGCAAGCGCCATTTCTGCCGCGCCGATCATGGTCTGTGCGGCAAGTGCCAGCGCCTGCGGATATGGCAGGCCGCAGCTTACGCCGCCGTTTGCCAGCGCGTCCAGAAACAGATAGACGAACGCCGGGCCGCAGCCGGAAACTGCGCTGCCCGCGTCAAGCTTGTCCTCCGGCATCCGCATCAGAAGCCCGGCCGGTTTCAGTGCTTCTTCCAGTGCGGTCAGCTCATCCTCCGTAACAGTATCGTCCGGGGAGATCAGAACCACGCCCTTCCCAAGCGCGACCGGCAGATTCGGCATGATCCGCACGACCGGGCAGGGGAGGCCCAGCGTTTCTCTGATCGTCCTGATCGTAACGCCTGCCGCCATGGAGACGAGCACGGGCCGGTCCGTCCGCGCCGAAAGCGGCGCTGTCAGCTCTGCCAGCAGCGCCTGGAGCATCTGCGGCTTGACGCCGAGAAAGATGTATTTGCAGCCTTCTGCGACCTCCAGATTCGTCCCGGCTGCGCAGCCGAGCTCTGCGGCCAGACGCACCGCCTTGTCCGCTGTGCGGTTGGACAGGAGCATACCCGCGCCGCTTTTTGCCGCAGCCTGTGCCAGCGCGCCGCCCATATTCCCGGTTCCGATAAATCCAAGCTGATAGGTTGACATAAGTTCCTCCTTACCGGGTCTGCCCGTCGCCCGTTATAATATATTTATAAGTCGTCAGCTCCCGCAGACCCATAGGGCCTCTGGCGTGGAGCTTCTGCGTGGAAATGCCCATTTCGCAGCCGAGGCCGAATTCGCCGCCGTCTGTAAACCGCGTGGATGCGTTTACATAAACTGCAGCACTGTCAACCAGCTGCGTAAAGCGCTGCGCGGTCTGCGCGTTTTCGGTGATGATCGCGTCGGAATGGTGCGTGGAGTGCGCGGCGATATGGAAAATCGCCTCGTCCGCGCTGGAAACGGTCTTGACGGCAAGAATATAATCCAGAAATTCCGTGTCGAAATCCTGTTTCCCCGCAGGTGTGCCGGAAATGATCTGCTGCGCAGTCTCGTCCAGACGAAGCTCGACGGGCGTCAGACCGGCCGCAGCGCGGTCGTCGACAAGGCGCTTTTTGAGCATGGGCAGGAACTGCCCGGCGATATCCGCATGGACGATTGCGACTTCTTCCGCGTTGCAGACGGACGGGCGGCTGGTTTTGGCGTTTTCGATGATATTCAGCGCCTTGTCCAAATCTGCGTCCTTGTCCACGTACACATGGCAGATGCCGGTGCCCGTCTCGATGCACGGGACGGTCGCCGATTCGACGCAGGCGCGGATGAGTCCCGCGCCGCCGCGCGGGATGAGCAGGTCAACCAGGCCGTTTGCCGTCATAAGCTCGTGCGCACTCTGCCGCGTGGTGTCCGACACCAGATTCACGAAGGCTTCCGGCAGGCCGACGGCGCGCAGGCCCTCGTGCATAGCCGCAACAATGGCTGCGGCAGAACAGTATGCCTCTTTCCCGCCGCGCAGGACGCAGACATTGCCGCTTTTGAGGGCGAGCACCGCCGCGTCAGAGGTAACGTTTGGGCGGCTTTCATAGATAATGGCGACGACACCCATCGGAACCGCAGTTTTGCGGATCACAAGTCCATTGGGCCGCTTCACCTCAGCCAGAATTTCCCCAACCGGGTCAGGGAGCTTCGCGACCTGCCGCATACCGTCCGCCATGGCGGCGATCCGGTCCTTTGTCAGGCGCAGGCGGTCGAGCATGACGCTTGAAATGACATCCTGCGCCGCGTGCATATCTTCCGCATTTGCGGCGAGAATGACATCTGCATTTGCCTCAATTGCATCTGCCATTTGCAGGATGGCCCGGTTCTTTTCTTCACTCCCCAGCCACGCAAGCTGCGGGCAGGCGGCCTTGGCCTGCTGTAAAAGCGCCTGTGTCGTCATATGTCTGCCTTCTTTCCTAAAAATCTTGTGCCGATGGATCTCCCGTCGAGCAGCGCATAGAGCTTCTCGACCTCTGCTCCGTTGGCAATGATCATATCTGTTCCGGCTTTTGTGACGATCTGCGCAGCGGTAAGCTTGGTTTTCATGCCGCCGGTTCCAAGCTCGGAACCCTTGCCGTCGGCAAGGCGCAGAATTTCTTCTGTGATTTCGGGAACCAATTCGATGCGCGCAGCGTCTGGATTTTTATGCGGGTCGGCAGTGTACAGACCGTCAATATCCGACAGCAGCACGAGCAGATCGGCGTGAACGCTGGTCGCGACGATGGCCGAGAGCGTATCATTGTCGCCGATGCCGAACTCTGCGACGGAAACCGTGTCGTTCTCGTTGACGATCGGAATCGCATCCAGCTCCAGCAGGCGCTGGATCGTGTTCTGGAAATTCTCGTGCCGGACAGGGTCGGCGATATCGTCCGCCGTCAGCAGGATCTGTGCGACGGTGTGGCGGTATTCGGAGAACAGCTTGTCGTAGGTATACATCAGCTCACACTGACCGACTGCGGCGGCAGCCTGCTTGGTCGGTACATCTGCCGGCCGCTTTCCGAGGCGGAGCTTGCCCACGCCCATGCCGATCGCGCCGGAGGAGACGAGGATCACCTCATTTCCGGCATTCTTGAGGTCGCTGAGCACCTTGCAGAGCGCTTCCATCTGGCGGATGTTCAGCCTGCCGGTTGGATGCGTGATGGTGGAGGTGCCGATTTTAATGACAATGCGCATACAGGCGTCCCTTCTTCCGTATCTTGCTGTGTGGAAGTATAGCATATTGCGGGTCGCATGACAAGTGCTGATTTCGAATGCAGCTCATGAAATTTCTTCATGTAAAATATTATCGTGATATACCTTGACAGGCGAGGTATATCGTGTTATACTAGCCGCACCGAAACGGAGGTGGGGATGTGTCCATTCGGGCAGACGTGATCCGCGGTCATACGGACGCGGTGATCCTGGCGCAGCTTCTGCGCCGCGACAGCTACGGCTATGAGATCAACAAAACCATTGAAAATTGTTCCGGCGGCGAATTCGTCCTGAAGGAGGCCACGCTCTATACCGCCTTCCGGCGGCTGGAGGACAGCGGGTACATTACCTCCTACTGGGGCGATGAAGCGGTCGGAGCCAGACGGAAGTATTACAGAATTACAGAAAAGGGCCGGGAGGCTTACCGGCAGGCGCGGGCAGAATGGGACGCAAGCGTGCGCATTCTGAACGCATTATTGGAGGGAGAAGCATGAGAGAGAAGATCAGTGTCTATGTAGATGAACTTTTTTCCGATGCTGCGCTGACCATCCGCAACGCGGAGGTGCAGCAGGAGATTTTGCAGCATACGCTCGACCGGTACGACGATCTGATCGCCGCCGGTAAATCGGAGCAGGAAGCATATGACGAGGCCGTCGGCGGCATCGGCGACGTGTCAGAGCTGTACGAGCACAAGCCAGAAGCGGAAGCGCCGCAAACGCGGGACTTTCCCGCTCCGCCCACACCCGGCGTTGTGTTCACTGCGCCGCAAACGCCGCAGTCCGGCAAGAAGAAAAAGCTCCCCGGCTGGGCCATCGCGCTCATCTGCGTGGGTGCAGTCGTAGCGATACTGGCGCTGAACTTCGCGGGCCGGGCGGTCTTCGACGTGCTGCGTGTGGGGGAACGCTATATCTATGAGAGCGCAGGCAGCTATGAAACGCTGGACCGCACCGGCTTCGGCAGCAAAGAGCAGCCTGCAGCGGCTTCCGAGCTGCTGACAGATATCACAGAAATCGAGATCCATTGGCTGACCGGCGATGTGTATCTGGTCGAATCGAACGCGGACGGCGTGGCTTTTCAGGAGGATTATACCGGAGACAATGAGGATTACCGGATGCGCTACAGAGTCAGCAACGGAAAGCTCATCATCCAGCCGTGCAAATCGAGGTTTTTCAGCAACATGGATCTGCCGAGAAAGGCGCTGACCGTCTTCCTGCCGGATACGCTGACGCTGGATAACATTACGGTCGAGACTGTCTCGGCGAATGTCGAGCTGATGGGAGGCAGCGTGGATTCGCTCACCGTCAGCACCACAAGCGGCAATATTACCGGCCCGGGGCTTCTGGCTGAGGACTATGACTTCGGTACTGTCAGCGGAGATATCTCCCTGACTGCGCTTCCGGCGGACGGCAGCGATATTGACTGTGAGACCGTTTCCGGGGAAGCGCGCATCAGCTGCACCGCAGCCCCGGATGAGGTCAGCTTCAACAGCGTCAGCGGCGATCTGCGCCTTACGCTTCCGGAGGGCAGCTGCCGGTACACGCTGGATCTCAGCACCGTCAGCGGCGACCGTGACACCGACGGCTTCCTCTCCAGCGGCGATAAGCTCTGCGCCATCACCGCAGAAACCGTCTCCGGCGATGTCGAGCTGCGGACAGGGCCGTAAAAAAACAGCTTGCAGCAGAAATGGCCAGCAGCGTAGCTGCTGGCCAAAATTATTTTTATGCCTGCTTCCACTTGCGGCAGCGGCGTGCTTTTTTGCGGCGCCGGACAATGCCGGAGATCACGAAGAACAGGATTACTGCGGCAATGGCCGCAATCGTCAGAATCAGGTACAGTGTCGTGTTTGATGTTGAGGTCTTGACGGAAAGCCACAGGTCATTCATCACCTGCGTGGCCTCCACGCCGAGCTCGGCAAAGGATTCGCTGCGCGCAAGCGTCTCGTCGTCCGGGTAGGAGACGGGGCTGGACGTTACTTCCTCGTCCAGATAGTCCTTTGCGGCAGTCTCCGGGGTGGAATAGCCGATGTAATCCAGATTGGCGGCGGAGATATCCGGGCGGCAGAGGAAGTTGATGAACGCCTCCGCGCCGGCCTTGTTCTGGCAGCCCTTCGGGATGCACATGGCGTCAATGAAGATATTGAAGCCCTCTTTCGGGTGGCTGAAGCCCAGATCGGGATTTTCCTCGACCATGGTCAGGTAGTCGCCCGCGTAATAGGGAGCTGCCCAGGCTTCGCCGCGCTCCATGCGGTCAAAGATCTGGTCCATGACGTAGCCCTGCAGAACAGGGGACTGCGTGGCCAGCAGGTCGGCGCAGTTTTTAAGCTCCTGCTCGTCCTCCGTGTTGAAGCTGTAGCCCAGCATGGATTCCGCAATGGCAAACGCGTCGCGCGGGTTATCGAACATCAGAAGCTTGCCCTGATACTTGGAATTCCAAAGGCAAGACCAGCTTTCCGCATCCTCGTCCGAGACATAATTTTTGTTGTAGATCAGGCCGACCGTGCCCCATGTGTAGGGAACGGAGTAGGTGTTTTCCGGGTCGTACGCCTGATTGCGGAAGGCTTCGTCAATGTATTCGTAGTTCGGAATATTGTCGAAGTTCAGCGGTTCCAGCATATCCTCAGAAATGAGCTTGGCGATCATATAATCGGACGGAATGATCACGTCGAACGTTGTGCCGCCGGTCTTGAGCTTGGTGTACATGGACTCGTTGGAGTCGAACGTCAGGTAATTGACCTTGATGCCCGTCTCTTCCTCGAACGCCTTGATCACGTCTAGACTGTCATCCGTGCCGTCGGAGATGTACTGGCCCCAGTTGTAGACGGTGATCTCATTGGCGGCGGCGTGCACGGGCAGGGGAGCGGCGCAGAGCAGCAGAACGAGCGCCAGCAGAACAGAAAAAAATCGTTTTTTCATGCACGGACCCTCCTCGGCTGCTGCCGGTTCTTCTCGGATTTGGCCTGCAGCAGGTTCATGACGACCATCAGGACAAGAATCACGATGAACATCAGCGTAAACAGCGCGTAGATCTTCGGCTGAATGGGCTTTTTCGTATAGTTGTAGATCTCGACCGGGAGTGTAATGAAGCTGGAGCCGGTGACGAAATACGAAATGACGAAATCGTCCAGACTCATGGTGAATGCCATGAGAGCGCCGGAAATGATGCCGGGCATGATCTCGTGAATGACGACCTTGCTGAACGACTGGAACGGTGTGCAGCCGAGATCCAGCGCGGCCTCGACCAGATCCTTGTCCATCTGCTGGAGCTTCGGCATGACGTTCAGAATGACATAGGGGAGATCGAACGTGATATGCGCGATGAGAAGCGTCCAGAAGCCGAGCACGGAGTTGGTCTTCAAAACCGTCCCCGCGAACGCGAACAGCAGCGCCAGCGCAACGCCGGTGACGATATCCGGATTCGTCATGGGGATGTTCGTTATGGTCATGACGGCAGAGCGGAGCCTGCCCTTCATGCTGTGGATGCCGACGGCAGCCATTGTGCCGACGACGGTAGAGATGAGCGTCGCCAGCAGCGCAATGATGACAGAGTTGCGCAGGAGCGTCAGGAGCGTGCCGTCCCGGAACAGATTGGCGTACTGCCGGAACGTGAAGCCCTTGAAGCTTGCGATGTCCGTGCCGGTGTTGAACGAGGCCACGGCCAGAACGATCATGGGAATGTAGAGGAAGATGAACACCAGGACGGTGACGGTGCGGTTGAAGTGCTTCATACCTTGATGACCTCCTCTCCGTCGCCCTCGCCGAAGCGGTTCATAACGGCGACACAGATAAAGATCAGGATCATCAGCACCAGACTCATGGCCGCGCCGAGGTTCGGGTTATAGGCGGTCTTGAACTGGGACTCGATCACATCGCCGATGAGCGTCGTGCCGGTGGAGCCGAGCTTCTGAGAGATGTAGAAGGTAGAGACAGCCGGGACGAAGACCATCGTAAGGCCGGACAGAATACCGGGGCCGGAAAGCGGCAGGATGACACGGGAAAACACCTGCGACGGACGGCAGCCGAGGTCAAGCGCAGCCTCAACAAGCCGGTTGTCGATCTTCATAATGACCGTGTAGAGCGGCAGGATCATGTAGGGCAGGTAGTTATACACCATGCCGAGAATGACGGCGCCGTTTGTCCGGATGAGCGGCAGCGGAGAAATGCCGATGTGCTGCAGGAGCGTGTTGATGATGCCCGTATCCTCCAGCATACCGACCCAGGCCAGCGTACGGAGCAGGAAGCTCATGCACATCGGGAGCATAATGAGCATTTCGAGGAACCGCTGCGTGAGCGGCTTGCACTGCGCGATAAAATATGCGACAGGGTAGCCGATGATCAGGCAGATCAGCGAAGCAAACAGGCTCAGCCAGATCGAGCGCAGGAAGATCGGCAGATACGTGCCCATGCCGGACAGGTTGGAAAGCGTAAACTGGCCGGTGATAGAATCGGTCAGCGCGTAATAGACGACGATGCCCAACGGGATGATCGTAAACAGGACCATCCAGATGATATACGGGCAGGCGAGAAGCTTGTTGTTATTCTTCATCGGCTTCTTCCTCCGAGGCGTCGGCAATCTCGTCATATTCCGCGCTGTAGGAGGAGTAGTCGCCATAAAGGCCGGAATACTCACTCTTGTGCATGATATGGATATCCTCAGGATTGAGGCGAATGCCGATGTACGCGTCAACAGGGCAGTAATCCGTGGTCTGAATGAGCCACTTGAAGCCCTTGAAATCGACAATGGTGTCGTAGTGGACGCCCTTGAAGGTGACGGAGGTGACGGTGCCGCACAGATGGCCCTGCTCCGGCGGGACGATATCCACGTCCTCCGGACGGATAACGACGTCGACCGGCTCATTGGGCGCAAAGCCCTTGTCCACGCACTGGAACTTGCGGCCGAAGAACTTGACCACATAGTCCTCCAGCATCACGCCGTCGAGAATATTGGACTCGCCGATGAAATCCGCGACGAATGCGTTCTTCGGCTCGTTATAGATATCCTCCGGCCGGCCGATCTGCTGGATCTTGCCCTTGTTCATGACGACGATGGTGTCGGACATGGTCAGCGCCTCTTCCTGATCGTGCGTGACATATATAAATGTAATTCCCATTCGCTGCTGGATATTCTTCAGTTCGTTCTGCATATCCTTGCGCAGGCGCAGATCAAGTGCGCCCAGAGGCTCGTCGAGCAGCAGCACCTGCGGGCGGTTGACCAGTGCGCGGGCAATGGCCACACGCTGCTGCTGGCCACCGGACAGGCTCGTCACCTTGCGGTTTTCGAAGCCCTTGAGGCTGACGATTTCCAGCATCTCGGTCACGCGTTCGTCGATCTCATCCTCCTTGACCTTTGCAATGCGCAGGCCGAAGGCGATGTTGTCGTACACGTCCAGATGCGGGAACAGCGCGTAGCGCTGGAAGACCGTGTTGATCTTGCGCTGATAGGCGGGCAGATCGTTGATCCGTTTGCCGTTGAACAGCACGTCGCCGGACGTCGGGGTCAAAAAACCGCCGATGATCCGGAGCATGGTCGTCTTTCCGCAGCCGCTGGGCCCCAGCAATGTGAGGAATTCCTTGTTGTTGATGTACAGGTTGATGTTGTCGAGAATCGTCTCTCCGTCCTCGAATGTCATAGTGAGATTCGTGAGGCGAATGAGCTCTTTGGACATGTATCCTCCCCCATTTCAAAAAAATTTGTATGCGTCGAACTTTGCCGGAGCCGCCCGAAACATACTGGATTGAATATATCCGGCGGGGGTGGATTTGTCAATATCTAAACAGAAAATTGTGCAAAAAAGTTGGAAGAACATTTTGAAAGTTCTTCCAACTTTGGAGAAAACGAAGAAAAAGATTGATTATGTAAAGTATTCCTGCACAAAATCGACAGACTCGACCTGAAACGTCCTGCCGTTGAGATAGGAAAGGCACCCGGCGTCTGTTGTAAATTGGAACGTCAGCTTATAGGAATAGAGCGCCTGAAATTTCCGGTCGTAGCGCTTGTCGAGCTTTCCGTATTTGCCGTCGCCCAGCAGCGGCCAGCCTGCGGCGGCCATCTGCGCGCGGATCTGATGGGTGCGCCCGGTCACAAGCTCGCACTCCACAAGGCTCAGCCCGTTCCGGCTCTGAAGCGTTTTGTAGAATGTGATGCAGGTCTTTGAACCCTTCTGCGGCGTTTTCGTGATGTAGACGCGGTTTTCCTTCGCGTCCTTGAACAGCTGCCCCTCGAGCCTGCCGGAGGCCGGGCGGGGCGTTCCGTGCACAATGCAAAGATAGCGCTTGTCGATTTCGCGATCCTTGATCTTCTGGTTCAGAATGCGCAGTGCCTCCGCGTTCTTTGCGGCAATGACAATGCCGCCGGTATTGCGGTCAATGCGGTTGCACAAAGCGGGAACGAAGCTGTTTTCCTGTTCAGGATCGTACTCCCCTTTCTCATAGAGATAGTGGAGGATACGGTTGATCAGGGTGTCGGGGGTGTTGTCATCATCCTCATGGACGACCAGACCGGGCTTTTTATCCACCAGCATGATATTTTCATCTTCATAGATGATGTTGAGTGAGCTGGGTACCTTTAAAAATGCAAGGTCCTGGCGGCCTTCTCCGAAGAATTCGTCGTTGATGTACAATTCGACAAGATCTCCAGCCTGAAGCTTGTCCTGAGGCTGACAGCGTTTTTTATTGAGCTTAATCCGTTTTAATCGGAAATATTTATATAACAGATTGTTAGGGAGAGCAGGAACCGTTTTTTCAACAAACTTGCTGATCCGCTGTCCCGCATCATTTTGATTGATGGTAAACGATTTCATAGAACATACCTTTCTGCATCAAGAGCGGCTTGGTGTTTTGGAATGATTTGATTATAACATACCGATAAAATTTTGCAAGGAATGAAGGCGTGTCAGAACAGATTCTGACAAAAAGGAAAGGAACGATGTGCTATCATGCAGCAGGAAAACAAAAATATCCATGAGGGACATCGCAAACGATTAAGACAGCGGTTTGATCAGGTGGGGCTGGATGGATTCAGCGAGCACGAGATTTTGGAGCTTATCCTGTTTCAGGTAATTCCACGTCGTGACACTAACCCGCTGGCACACGAACTGATTAATCATTTTGGAAACCTTGCAGAAGTGCTGGATGCTTCCAAAGATGAACTGATGCAGGTCCCAGGGGTAGGAGAAGCGGTCGCTTCCTTTCTGTGTCTGTTTTCGGCAGTAAACCATTGGCAGAGAAAGCAGGGAGAGAAACCGGAAAAGGTGATCCTCAATACCTCGGCAAAGGCAGGAAGTTACCTGAGTGCCCGTTTCAGAGGGCGCACCAAGGAGACACTGATTATTCTGTGTATGACATCCGACCGACGGGTTTTGTACTGTGATGAGCTTGGGAGTGGGGTTGGTGACAGCGTCACAACCACCCTGCGTGAGGTGGCACGGCTGTGCATGAAGAAAAACACGCATGACATCATTCTGGCACACAACCATCCCAGCGGTTTGGTGCTGCCATCCAGAGAAGACATTACCATGACGAGACGTGCGCAGGATTTTTTAAAGGATATTGGAGTAAAACTGCACGATCATTTCGTTATAACAGATGGAGAGTATTATTCCATGAAAGACCATAAGCTGTTTTAGCTTAAGGATAAAGCCCAAAGAGGCAAAAACTCCGCTTTACGGAGAAAAAGGAGGAGAACGATGATGAAAAAAACGATGACTATGTTACTCACAGCAGCAATGATTCTGTCAATGAGCGTAACCGCTTTTGCAGCAGAAGCAAAATACAGCGTTTCGGTTGATGATGATCTGCTGACCGTGAACAATGGGGAAACAAAGGCAACTTATCAGCTGGAGGACTCGAAGCTTTCTTTGAGTAAGAGCAATGATGGCGGTATCGCACTGTCTTTCCGCACAGAGGATGAGGGCGGCAAAAAGGTAACGCTTGGTGAACAGAAAGACGTCAGCATTTCCGGCGACATCGATTACCTCAACATCAGCCAGACACTGGATAAAGATTACACCATTCAGCTGGATGAAGATGCTGATATCAAAGAACTTTATTCGGATGGCAATGCTCAGATTAAAGTAGATGGAGAAATCAGCAGAGCATATCTGAGCTCGAGCGGTGCAAAATTGACAGCTAACAGCGGCAGCGATGTGGAAGTTGTTTATGCAAAAAATAAAAACAGCGTAAAAGGCCTGCTCAGCCATCGGGTAAAATCTTATGTAGAGCCACCAAAGATTGAAAGTGTTTCCTCTAATTATGATTATGACCGTTATTACTATTATGACGGCAGATATTACAGAAGAAGCGATTCGGATCTTGGTGTCAGCAATGTATATGACCGTGGAAGCAGTGTTCGTTTTTACTGTGATGTTTCTGGTGCAACAGTACGTTGGAACGGAGAAAAGATTGGTACCACAACCAAAGGAACCAATACCTTCAATGTAGGTCCAAACCGTTACTGGGATGATAAACTGACCATCTCCAAGGATGGATATGAAACCGATACCATCTATCTGGGCGACTACTATGACGACTATCATTACTATTCCTACCGCGACGGTGTTCGTTACTGGAGAGTTTATTAATCGTCCATTTTTAATTTGATTGATATTGTGAAAAAGGCAGCTTTTGGCTGCCTTTTTTGCTTAAATAGCACAGAAAAAGTCTACAATAAAAAAGAGATTTGGTAAGAGAACTGCTTTTGTTTGCAAAGTGAAAATATCGATTGACTTCACGTTTGCGTAGTGCTAAAATCATAGGGGATAAGAGAAGAAATCACGAAAATAAAAACGGGAAAGAAGGGAAGAAAATGCAGGAAGAAAAAGGATTTGAGCTGGTATCGGCCTATCAGCCGACTGGAGACCAGCCGCAGGCAATCCAGCAGTTGGCAGAGGGTGTTCTTCATGGAGACAAGGAACAGACACTGCTGGGTGTTACCGGTTCGGGTAAAACTTTTACCATGGCCAATATTATCAAAGCAGTAAATCGTCCAACTTTGGTTCTGGCACACAACAAGACGCTGGCAGCACAGCTTTGCTCGGAGTTTAAGGCGTTTTTTCCAAATAATGCGGTGGAATATTTTGTCTCTTACTACGACTATTATCAGCCAGAGGCCTATATCGCGAATACCGATACCTATATCGAAAAGGACAGTGCAATCAATGATGAGATCGAGAAGCTCAGGCATTCAGCAACTTCGGCACTGTCTGAACGCAGGGATGTCATCATCGTTGCCAGTGTTTCCTGCATCTATTCGCTGGGTGATCCAATCGATTACCGCAACATGGTAATCTCGCTCCGTACCGGAATGCAGAAGGAGCGCGATGAACTGACCAAAAAACTGGTTGAACTGCAGTATGAGCGCAATGATGTCAATTTCATCCGAAACAAATTCCGTGTGCGTGGGGATGTAGTGGAGATTTTCCCATCCTATGGAAGCGAAACAGCAATCCGCGTTGAGTTTTTCGGTGATGAAATCGACCGTATTTCAGAAATCAATGTGGTCACCGGAGAGGTAAAAAACGTGGTTTCCCATGTTGCGATCTATCCGGCATCTCACTATATCGTTCCAAGAGATAAGATGCAGAAAGCATTGACCGAGATTCGAGATGAAATGGAAGAAAGGGTTGCTTACTTTAAGGCAAACGACAAGCTTATTGAAGCACAGCGCATCATGGAGCGTACAAACTACGACATGGAGATGTTGACCGAGATCGGTTTTTGCAAGGGAATCGAAAACTATTCCCGTGTTCTTTCAGGCAGGGCTCCGGGCAGCTGTCCTTATACCTTGCTTGACTATTTTCCGGATGATTTTCTGTTGTTCGTGGATGAGTCCCATGTTACCTTGCCGCAGGTTCGCGGAATGCATGCGGGGGATCAGGCAAGAAAGAAGAATCTGGTGGATTATGGATTCCGCCTGCCTTCTGCCTTTGATAACCGCCCACTTACCTTTGATGAGTTTTACAGCAAGCTCAATCAGGTGATTTTTGTCAGTGCGACCCCGGGACCTTTTGAGAAGGAAAAGAGCAAACGCATTGTGGAACAGGTCATCCGACCGACCGGATTGGTTGATCCAGAAATTGATGTTCGACCGGTTGACGGACAGATTGATGATCTGCTGTCCGAAATCAATACCCGCGTAGAAAAAGGTGAGCGCGTGCTGGTAACCACTCTGACCAAAAAGATGGCAGAAGATCTGACCGGATATTTTGAAAATATGGGGGTCAAGGTGCGGTACATGCACCATGACGTGGACACCATTGAGCGGATGGAGATCATCCGGGACCTCCGCCTGGGCACCTTTGACGTGCTGGTGGGCATCAACCTCCTCCGGGAGGGGCTGGACCTGCCCGAGGTCTCCCTGGTGGCCATCCTGGACGCGGACAAGGAGGGCTTTCTCCGCTCGGAGACCTCCCTCATTCAGACCATCGGCCGGGCGGCCCGAAACGCCCAGGGCCTGGTCATCCTCTACGCCGACCGGGTGACCCCCTCCATGGCCGCGGCCATGGAGGAGACCCAGCGCCGGCGGGAAATTCAAAACGCCTACAACCAGGCCCACGGCATTGTCCCCAAGACCATTGTCAAATCGGTCCGGGACCTGATCGAGATCTCCCACGCCGCCGACGGCAAGGAGAGGAAGGGAAAGGGGGCCAAGGCCCTCACCCCCAAGGAGAAGGCCAGCCTCATCGCCCAGTTGGAACAGGAGATGAAGGAGGCCAGCCGCCGGCTGGAGTTCGAGTACGCTGCCATTCTGCGGGATCAAATCATAGAATTGAGGGGGGCCAGCGAGACCGGCTGACCCCTGAAGGAGGCTTCTCTATGTCCATGCAGCACCACTGCTGTCTTTTGACCCTGTATCTCCTGGCGCTTCGCTGGCCGGGTCCCTCTGCTTGTCCCCAGCAAGTACCGGTATTTTGGATTGACAGAAAGGAGCTTTCCCGATGAAGCAAACGAAACAGGCGGGCGTTGCCGCCCTTCCCAAGTCTGGTTATTTTGCCATGGTCTGTATTCTCATTGCCGGCTCCCTGTGGGGCTGCCTGGGGCTGTTTAACCGGCATTTGTCCGCCCTGGGGATCGCCCCGGAGACCGTGGTCATGCTGCGGAATTTGGGGGCCTGCCTCATTCTCGGCCTGATTTTTCTGGTCTATGACCGCAGTATTTTTCGCATTCGCCTCCGCCATCTGCCCATTTTCCTCTGCTCCGGCCTCATCAGCATTCTCTTTTTCACCCTCTGCTACTTCCGCAGCCAGCAGGTGTCCTCCCTGGCGGTGGCCGCGATCCTGCTCTACACCGCCCCTACCTTCGTGGTGATCCTGTCCGCCCTTCTCTGGAAGGAACGGATCACCAAGCGGAAACTGGCCGCGCTGGTGCTGGCCTTCCTGGGCTGCTGCTTTGTGGCCGGCATCCTCAACGGTGCCCTGACCCTGACCCCTGAGGGCCTGCTTCTGGGCATTGGCAGCGGGCTGTTTTACAGCTCCTACACCATTTTCGGCCGGTTTGCGCTGAAGCATTACCAGCCCTTTACCGTCACCTTCTATACCTTTCTCATCGCCGGCATCGGCTCTCTGTTCATGACGAGTCCCGGGGACCTCAGCACCACCTTCCACTCCCCCATGGGGATTCTCCTCTCCCTGGGACTTATGGTGGTGGGGACGGTGATTCCCTACCTGCTCTACACCAAGGGGCTCAGCGACCTGGGCGACAGCGGAAAGGCCTCCATCCTGGCCTCCGTGGAACCCGTGGTGGCCTCCCTGGTGGGCATCGCCGCTTTCGGGGAACCAATGACCCTGGGCGTCGTTCTGGGCCTGGTGTGCATTCTGGCCTCCGTGTACATTCTGAGGTGATCCCATGGCAAAAAATAAGGAAGAAAAAACCAACGTGGTCCGCATATTAGAGGCGGCGGGCATCCCCTGCACCGCCTATGAGGTCCCCCTGCCCAAGGGCAAGGTTCCCGACGGTGTCACCGCCGCCGGCCTGCTGGGCAAGCCTGTGGAGCAGGTATTCAAGACCCTGGTTGCTCAGGGCCCCAAGGGGGAACACTTCGTGTATGTCATCCCCGTGGCCGAGACCCTGGATTTGAAAAAGGCCGCCCGGGCCGCCGGGGTGAAATCGGTCTCCATGCTCCCCCAAAAGCAGCTGCTCCCCCTCACCGGTTATGTCCACGGGGGCTGCTCGCCGGTGGGGATGTCCAAGTCCTTTCCCACCTACTTCGCGGAAGAGGTGATCTTGGTGGACACCATGATCTGCTCCGCCGGAAAAGTGGGGTATCAGGTGGAGGTGGCCCCCGACGATCTGATCGCCCTGGTGGGCGGGCAGGTGGCGGACCTCACCCAGCAATAACACAAAAGGAAGAAGATACTCCCATGCAATCTCACATTCACGTCAAAGGCGCCCGCGCCAACAACTTAAAAAATATTGATGTCTCCATCCCCCGGGATAAGCTGGTGGTGATCACCGGCCTGTCCGGTTCCGGGAAGTCCTCTCTGGCCTTCGACACCATTTACGCTGAGGGACAGCGGCGGTATGTGGAATCCCTCTCCTCCTATGCCCGGATGTTTCTGGGCCAGATGGAAAAGCCCGATGTGGACTACATCGACGGTCTCTCCCCCGCCATCTCCATCGACCAGAAGACCACCAGCAAGAATCCCCGGTCC
>OGXT01002241.1_pt1 | contig 15809 bp, 3 predicted proteins | sample 1576361 | NCBI WGS metagenome assembly OGXT01 (sample SAMEA3541514, study PRJEB24748) | human gut metagenome | biome: human gut; feature: human-associated habitat; material: faeces | place: China | collected 2012 | reverse complement strand
AGCAGTCCCGCGTCGCCTGCGGGCGCGATCACCGTCGCCGAAAGGCCGCGCATGCGCGCCGTCATGGCGCAGGACCATCCTGCCGGACCCTTTCCCACGATTGCGATGTCCGTCATTTCAACCTCCCGTGGCGTGGAACATACCGATACCACACCTTGATAAAGTATATCAAAATCATTACTAAAATACAAGGCTTTTCAAGCGATTATAACAAATGTGTTACAAAATTCTATTCCTCCTATAAAACAGCCGGCCGCCCCCTGCGCAGGGACGGCCGGCCTTCTATGCGTCATTTTCCTTATTCCAGCGAGCTGAACAGCAGCAGCTCAAAGCAGGGATAGCTTTCGGAATCCTCTTCCTTGCCTTCCACGCCTGTGCTCAACGACATGCCCGCACAGGTGCCGTACATCATCACCCGTTCATCCACCTGGAAATTGGGCCTTTCGTCGGTGGTGACAAGGATGATGTTGCTGTATTCGCCGCTCTTGCGGTTAAGCGCCATGCGGACGACATACATATCCCCGCTTTCGCCGATGTCCACGATGTAGGCCTTGTAATCCATGATGCGGCCCTCGTAGCCCTCCATCTTGTCGATCAGCTGACTGTAGGAAGGCGAGATGGCCTGCTTGTTAAGATAGTCCATCATGTCCTCGTCCGTCCATACGCGGTTGAAGGAGAAGGTGAACCGCCGATCCGCCAGTTCCTTTTTGCTGAACACCAGCACCGCCTCGTAGCTGCCCTCTTCCTCCACGTCCAGGGTGACGGTGAACTTGCCGGCGCTGGTGACCTTCTTGCTCGCCACATCCTCTCCGTTCAGGAACACCTGGATGGAGGCGCTGGGCTCGGCGGTTCCGGCGATCTCCACCTCGTCCTCCGTCACGGTATCGCCGGGCTTGGAGGTGAAGTTGACGGTGAGCAGCGTGCGCTGGTAGGTAACCGGATAGGCGAGCTCCGCCACCTCCTCGCCCTGGTATTCGCCGGTGATGGTGATGAGGAACACGCCCTCCCTGGGCAGGCTGATGGGCAGCGCGAATTTTTCATTTTTTCCCACCGTGACCTCCGTCACAATGGGCTCGGGATAGCTCAATCCCATCACCACGGCGGTCAGGCTCACGCCCTCGGCCGCAGTGCCCTCGATTTCAAATTCCTGATCGTTGGTTTCGGTGGGAGGTTCATCCGAAATGAGGATGCGGGCGCTGGCCTTGGGCGGGAGGGGCAGCACCTCCACAAAGGTAAAGGTCTCCCAGATTTTGTTGAGGTTGGTATTGTCCTTCTCGGTGGTGGAACGGCCATAGATCTGCATGTCAAAGTCGATCTCGTAGCCGTTGCGGATGGTGCGGCGCATAAAGCCGCGATAAAGGATTTCGCCGTTGTCGCGCCGGGTGTAGCGCAGCACCAGGAAGCGGCCGTTATCGGTGTTTTTCCATTCGGAGGTGGTAAACTCGTACCCCTCGTATTCGTTCTTGGGATAGTGGCTGGTGCGGTAGACGCCGCGCACGTCGCTGGTCTGCTCGTTGACATCGAAGATGGAGGCGGACTGCTCGTTCTGCACGGCACGCAGCTCAAAGCATGCGTCCCCCTCCTCCGTCCAGGCCTGCAAAAGCACGCCGCGGGCCAGAAAATCATTGGACGCTATTTCCATGGAGGAGCCGCGCGCCTCCAGCCAGTCGGCATAATCCGCCAGGTTGTCCGGCGTGAGCACGATGTAGCCCTCCGGCATTTCCATGGTGGCGTAAAGCTGGTCAAACACATAGGTTTCCGCCAGAGCGGGCGCGCATGCCAGCAGCAGCAAAAGCAACAAAAGGCACGGAATTGCTTTGCGCATGATGTCACATCCTTCTTCAATCCTTTTGCGGCGCATGGCGGGCCGGGAAAGCCCGGCGCAGTGTCACAGGCAAACCGTATGATTTATTGTAACATAAAGCGCCCATGCAGGCAACCGACCGCAGGGGACATTTTACATTTTGACCCGCCGCGTTGTATTTCCTTTGTACCGGGCTTGCCATGGGAATAACGGACCGGTATAATGGGCATGTGCTCAAAGACGAGTTTCGTCTTTGAGCGCGTTTTTTTTAGTATTTTTCGCCGGAGCGCCGCCGCCTCCGGCGTCGGAACAGGAGGACTGACGATATGAACGGTTCATCCATGGGGTATCCCGGCCAACGGGGAATGTATTCTCCCGCCTTTGAGCATGATGCCTGCGGCATCGGCATGATCGTGGACATCGCCGGCAGGCGGTCGCACGAAATCGTCACGCAGGCCCTGAGCATCCTGAAGAATCTGGAGCACCGGGGCGGAGCGGGCGCGGAGCCGGACACGGGCGACGGCGCGGGCATCCTGACCCAGCTGCCGCACACCCTTCTGGAAAGGGAATGCCGGCTGGGCGGCATCGTGCTGCCCGCACCCGGCCGCTACGGCGTGGGCATGCTGTTTTTAAGCCGCGACGAAAGCCGCCGCATGGCCGCCGAAGCCGCTTTTGAAGCCATTGTGCGTGAGCAGGGACAGCGGTTTCTGGGCTGGCGGAGCGTGCCGGTCAATGCGTCCACGCTGGGGAGGACCAGCCGCGCCTGCATGCCGGTCATCCGCCAGGCCTTCATCGAAAAAAGCGCGGATCTCGACGGCGAGGATGCCTTTGAGCGCAAGCTCTACCTCATCCGCAAGATCGCCGAAAAGCGTCTGCGCTACGCGCCGGATGCCAAGCCGGGGGACTTTTACGCCGCCAGCCTGTCCTGCCGCACCATCGTTTACAAGGGCATGCTGCTCAGCCGTCAGGTCGCTCAGCTGTATCTGGATTTAAACGACCTGTCCTATGATACGGCCATCGCTCTGGTGCACAGCCGCTATTCCACCAATACCTTCCCCAGCTGGGAACGGGCGCACCCCAACCGCTACACCATCCACAACGGTGAAATCAACACCATTCATGGCAACTGCAAGCGCATGAACGCCCGCCAGAGCCATGTGCATACCGACCTGTTCGGCGACGATCTTTCCCAGGTGTTCCCCATCGTCAATGACGATGGCAGCGACAGCGCCATGTTTGACAATGCGCTGGAATTTCTGCTGCTGACGGGACGCACGCTGCCCCATGCGGCCATGATGATGATTCCCCAGCCCTGGGAAAAGGACCGGACCATGAGCCGTGAGCTTCGCGCATTCTACGAGTTTCACAGCCATGTGATGGATGCGTGGGACGGTCCCGCCGCCATGGCCATGACCGACGGCGTGCAGGCGCTGGCCATGTTGGACCGCAACGGCCTGCGGCCCGCCCGCTACCTGATAACCACGGACGGCCTGCTGGTGATGGCCTCCGAAACGGGCGCGCTGGAGCTTCCCCCCGAGCGGGTATTGCGTCGCGACCGCCTGCGGCCCGGCCGGATGCTGATGGTGGATACCCGCGCAGGGCGTCTTATGGATGATGCGGAGATCAAAAGCCGCATGGCTTCCCTCTACCCCTATGACCAATGGATTGCCAAGCTCGGCCTGCGCCTTGACGACCTGCCCGCGGCCGCCGCGCCCGAAGAGGGCGCGCCTCTGTGGCAGCTGCAGAAGGCCTTCGGCTACACCTGGGAACAGGTTCGAAACGTGATTCTCCCCATGGCGGAGCAGGGCGCGGAGCCGCTGGCCTCCATGGGCGCGGACCTGCCCCTGGCCATTCTGTCGGACAGGCCGCAGCCGCTCTTTGCCTACTTTCATCAGCTCTTCGCCCAGGTGACCAACCCGCCCATCGATGCCATCCGCGAGGAAATCGTCACCTCCACGCTGGTCTACCTCGGGCCGGAGGGGGATCTGCTCTCCCCTTCGCCCCAAAGCTGCCGTCAGCTGCGCCTGTCCTCTCCCCTGATGACGGACGAGCAGCTGGCCCGGCTTCGCGGGCTGGATACCGAAGGGTTGCGGGCCCTGACCGTGTCCATCCTCTACGAGGCGGCACAGGGCGAGGCGGGGATGCGCGGTGCGATGGACCGCGTCTTTTGCGCGCTGGACGAGGGCTTTGAAAAGGGATACAACCTCTTTATCCTGACCGACCGCGGCGTGGATGCGGAGCATGCCGCCCTCCCCTCGTTGCTGGCGGTCAGCGGAGTGCAGGCGCATACCCTGCGGCGCGGCATCCGCACGCAGATGAGCATCGTGCTGGAGAGCGGCGAGCCTACGGCGGTACACCACTTTGCAGCTCTGGTGGGCTATGGGGCCACCGCCATCAACCCTTACCTGGCGCTGCGCACCGTGCGGGAGGCCGTGCGGGAGGAGCGTCTTGCAGGTCTTTCGGAGGAGGAGGCGCAGGCGCGGTATCTGCACGCGGCGGTAAAGGGCGTGGTAAAGACCATGTCCAAGATGGGCATCTCCACCGTGCAAAGCTACCGCGGTTCGCAGCTGTTCGAGGCCGTGGGCCTGAGCCGCGCGCTCATCGACGAATACTTTCCCGAAACCGTCAGCCGCATCGGCGGCATGGGGCTAGACGGGGTGGCCAAGGAGAACGCCGCGCGGCATGACGCCGCCTTCCACGATCCCCTGGGCGGGACGGCGCTGGCCCCGGGCGGCGAATTTCAATGGCGCAGGGAGGAGGAGTATCATCTCTATAACCCCGAAACCATCCGCCTGTTGCAGCAGGCCGTCTGGAACGACGATTACGGCCTGTTCCGGCAGTACACCGCCCGCCTTGACGGCAGCGAGCGCAAAGCCACCCTGCGCAGCCTGATGGACCTGCGGCCTGACCGTTCGCCCGTGCCTCTGGACGAGGTGGAAAGCGAGGACGTGATCGTCAGGCGCTTCAAGACCGGTGCCATGAGCTATGGTTCGCTGAGCAAGGAGGCGCACGAGTGCCTGGCCATTGCCATGAACCGTCTGGGCGGCAAGAGCAACAGCGGCGAAGGCGGCGAGGATGAGGACCGCTACCTGCCCGATGCAAACGGGGACAACCTCTCCAGCGCCATCAAGCAGGTGGCCAGCGGGCGTTTCGGCGTGACCAGCAGCTATCTGACGCACGCCAGGGAACTGCAGATCAAAATGGCGCAGGGCGCCAAGCCGGGCGAAGGCGGACAGCTTCCAGGGGAAAAGGTGTATCCCTGGATCGCCAAAACGCGCCACGCCACGGCGGGCGTGGGGCTGATCTCTCCGCCGCCCCATCATGACATCTATTCCATCGAGGACCTGGCGGAACTGATTTACGACCTGAAAAATGCCAACCGCAAGGCGCGCATCAGCGTCAAGCTGGTGGCGGAAGCAGGGGTGGGCACCGTGGCCGCGGGCGTGGCCAAGGGCGACGCAGATGTGATCGTGGTCAGCGGATACGACGGCGGCACCGGCGCAAGTCCGCGTTCCTCCATCCGGCATGCGGGCCTGCCATGGGAAATGGGCCTTGCCGAAGCGCAGCAGACGCTCATGCTCAACGGCCTGCGCGGCCGCGTCGTGCTGGAAACCGACGGCAAGCTCATGACGGGGCGGGACGTGGCCGTAGCCGCGCTGCTTGGTGCGGAGGAATTCGGGTTCGCTACTGCGCCGCTGGTCGCCATGGGCTGCGTGATGATGCGCGTATGCAACCTGGACAGCTGTCCCGCAGGCATTGCCACCCAAAAGCCGGAACTGCGCGCACGTTTCAAGGGAAAGCCCGAATACGTGATGCGCTTCATGCGCTTCATTGCACGGGAGCTGCGGGAAATCATGGCGCAGATGGGTTTGCGCACGCTGGACGAAATGGTGGGCCGAACAGATTTGCTGGTACGCAGGCCTTCGGACGGCTGCTGGAAACGCGACAGCGTGGACCTGTCCGCCCTGCTGGACCAGCCGGAGGGCAAAATGCAGCCATGCCGTCACGATCAGAGCGCCGTCCGGCAGCTGCAACCCGCGCTGGACGAAAGCATGCTGTGCGTGTTGGCCCGTCCCGCGCTGGAAGGCGGACATCCCGTGACCGCGGCGCTGGCCATTCACAACACCGACCGCGCCACGGGCACGATTCTGGGCAGCGAGGTCACCGTTCGCTACGGGGAAGCGGGCTTGCCTGACGACACCATCCGCCTGACCTTCCGCGGGAGTGCGGGGCAGAGCTTTGGCGCTTTTGTGCCGCACGGCGTCACGCTGACGCTGGAGGGCGACTGCAACGACTATCTGGGCAAGGGTCTTTCCGGCGGCATCCTGTGCGTAAGCCCCGACAGGGAACAGGCGGGCCGGCCGGAGGAAAACGTCATTGCGGGAAACGTCGCGCTCTATGGAGCCACCGGCGGAGAATGCTACGTATGCGGCATGGCGGGCGAGCGCTTCTGCGTGCGCAATTCCGGCGGCGTGGCCGTCGTTGAGGGCGTGGGCGACCACGGCTGCGAGTACATGACCGGCGGCCGTGTGGTCGTTCTGGGAACGATTGGACGCAACTTTGCCGCCGGTATGAGCGGCGGAATCGCCTATGTGTACGACCCGGACGGAACCTTTCCCCAGCGCTGCAATACCGAAATGGTACTTCTGGAACCGCTGGACGACCCGGACGAGGCCATCCTTGTGAAAAAATGGGTGGAGCAGCACGTGCGCCGTACCCACAGCCCGCTGGGACAGCGCCTGCTGGACGAATGGGGCACGGCGGCCAGCCGCTTTACAAGGGTCATTCCCGTACAGTACAAGCGCCTGATGGCACAGCATGACAAGGAGGGGGCCTGATCATGGGCAAGCTGTTTGGTTTTCTGGAATACGCCCGCGAGCTGCCGCCGGACCGTGACCCGCTGGAACGGCTGAACGACTGGAACGAGATTCATGGCCTGCTCCCACAGGAGGAGGAGCGGCGGCAGGCGGCGCGCTGCATGGCCTGTTCCGTCCCCTTCTGCCACAGCGGGCAGATGATCGGGGGCCTGCCCTCCGGATGTCCGCTGGGTAACCTGATTCCGGAATGGAACGATCTTCTCTACCGGGGCGAATGGGAAGGGGCGGCACAGCGACTGCTCATGACCAACAGCTTCCCGGAGTTTACCGGCCGGGTGTGTCCCGCGCCCTGCGAGGGCGCGTGCACCTGCGGCATCCATCAGCCGCAGGTCACCATTCGCCAGAATGAGCTCAGCATTATTGAGAACGCCTTCGCAAGCGGCCATATGCAGCCCCATCCCCCGGCCACGCGCACGGGAAAGCGCGTCGCGGTGGTGGGCAGCGGTCCCTCCGGGCTGGCATGCGCCAATCGCCTCAACCACTACGGCCACAGCGTCACCGTCCTGGAGCGCAGCGACCGCGTAGGCGGTCTGCTCACCTACGGCATTCCCAACATGAAGCTGGATAAGCGCATCATTGCACGGCGCGTGGATTTCATGCGGGCCGAAGGCGTAGTTTTCCGCACCGGCTGCCATGTGGGGGTGGACCTGCCCGCCGAAGCGCTTCTTCATGAATTTGACGCGGTGGTGCTCTGCATAGGCAGCGGCAAGCCCCGCGACCTGGATGTTCCGGGCCGCAAGGGACCCGGTGTGGCTTTCGCCCTCGATTACCTGACCGCCGCCACGCGTGCCGTGCTGGACGGGCCGGAGACCCTGCCCGATGCGCTCAACGCCAAGGGCAAGCATGTCATCGTCATCGGCGGGGGCGATACGGGCACCGACTGCGTCGGCACGGCCCTGCGGCAGGGATGCCGCAGCGTGCACCAGCTGGAAATCATGCCTAAGCCGCCCCTGACACGCTCGCCTCAGAACCCCTGGCCGGAATTTCCGCGTGTGCTCAAGGTGGATTACGCCCAGCAGGAGGCCATCGCGCGCTTTGGAAGCGATCCCCGCCAGTACCTGACGCAGACCCGTGAAATCCTGCGCGACGAACACGGCGTGTGCGCCGTTCAAACCGAAGAGGTACGCTGGGATAAGGGGCCGGACGGCCGCATGACCCTACAGGTGCAGCCAGGAACCTCAAAAAGGTGGCCGGCTGACCTGGTGCTGATCGCCATGGGCTTTACCGGCCCGGAAGAAACGCTCATTCAGGCCTATGGCCTCACCCAGGAAGCGCGTGGACGCGTCGTGGCCGACAATTTTATGACGGTGCGGCGCGGCGTATTTGCCGCAGGCGATATGCATATCGGCCAGAGCCTTGTCGTGCGCGCCATCAACGAGGGGCAGCACGCTGCGAGCGCGTGCCATGCCTACCTGTCCGCGCTATAGAGGCGCTGTCCTCGCCGGATTGTTCCAAATGGCGGTTGGAGCGCTGCGCATGCATTCAAATCATGCGGGCAACCCTCGCTAACTGCCGATTTGCGCCCTGATTGCAGGACATCCCGGCCAAACCGGCTCCATGAGACTCTCTCCGCCTTCGCGCGGGCAGGTGCATCTTGCCCGCGGCGCAAACCATTCCCGCATCATACATCACTTTGCCATCCTTTGCACACACTATCCTCCGTACACAATAGCGGAGGTTTGCCTGATGCATTGGATCATATCGGCGGCCGGACTGGCGATTCTGTTTTTGCTGGCATGGGGTACGCACCGGCCCGTGCCCCGTGCCTATCGGGACGCAACTTTGGACGACGCGCTGCCCGCGCACCTCAAGGCCCTTGCGGCTGAAACGGAGGGGCGCGGACGGGCGCGTATCCGTATGCCGCGCGGGTTGCTGGGTTCCCTGGAGCGTTCGGTGCGGTTTTTGAATGCGCTGCCCGCACAGGACCTTCTTCCCGCCGCGCGCTGGCTATGCGATAACGGGCGTTTTCTGCAGGAGGAAATCGCTTCCCTGCGCCTTGCGCTGGAAGGCGCGCCGCGTCTGCCCCGTTGTTCATCAGGCACGCCGCGGGTGTCCCTGTTTGCCCGCGAGTTGATGGGCCACAGCGCTGCCGCTTTTGACCGCGGGCGGCTGGAACGGGCCGTGGACGCCTGGCAGAGCGTGACGCCCTTTACCGTTGAAGAGACGGACTGTCTGCCCCTGGCCCTTAGGCTGACGCTTTTGGAACTGGTCTGCCTCTCGGCGAATCAGTGCATGCACGAGCAGCAGGCCCGCCTCAGCGCCGTTCGGATGGAACGTCTGCTTCGACACGGGCACGAGCGACAGGCCCAGCGCCTGTTCAAGCGCAACGAGCACGAATCCGCCTTTCTGGAGCAGCTGCTATCCCAGGTTCGTGCCGGTGAGGAAGCCGGCCGCGCGCTGTGGCTGGACCGCTATTTCGACCGCCATGGCCTGTCCGCCGATGGTCTGGCGGAAGCGGAGCATGCCCATCAGGCGGAAAGCAGCCTGTGGATCGGCAATGCCGTTACCTCGCTGCGTGCCATCGGCCGGTTGCCCTGGCAGCGGGTGCTGGAATCGCTGAGCGCCGTGCATGCTGCGCTTTCCGCTGATCGTGTTTACAGCGCCATGGACCAGGAAAGCCGGGCCTATTACCGGGGACAGGTTTCCCTGATCGCCGGGCGCACCGGCCGGCCGGAGCTGTCCATATGCGCCGGGGCGCTGTCGCTGGCCCAAGGCGTCAACGAAGGCGTTCGCAGCCATGTGGGCTATTACCTGCTGGACGACGGTCTGCGCCAGCTTCTGCGCTATTTGCAGGCGCCACGCCTGCCTTGGAGCGGAACCTATGCCGCGGCCCTTCTGCGGCTGGGGGGCTGGGCGGTGCTGGTCCTGCTGCTTGCAGCCGCCTGGGCGCTGGGCCTGCCGGCAGTTCTCTGGCCGCTGTTTGCAGTCGTGTTCCTCAGCGCGGCACAGCGGGCCGCGGCCGTCATTTTGCTCAGGCGCCTGCGCCCACGCATGGTGCCCCGCATGCAGGTGGACCATCTGGATGCGTCCACGCAAACGCTGGTGGTATGCCCTACCATGCTCATGGACGCCAAGCACGCCATCTCCATGGTCAAGCACCTCTCAGTGCTGCATCAGGCCAACCCGGACGCACATCTGCATTTTCTGCTTCTGGGGGATTTTCAGGACAGTCTGACCGGTACGCTGTCCGGCGACGGCGATATTGTGGCCGCCGCATCCGCAGCTGTGCGCGCCCTGTGCGAGGACACCGGCCATCCATTTTTTTATCTGCAGCGCGAACGCGTCTTTTCCGCCCGCGACCATCTCTACATGAGCCGGGAACGCAAGCGGGGCAGCCTCGAAACGCTGCTCAAGCTCATCGACGGACGGCCTGTGGAGGATTCCTTCGCCTATGCCTCCCTGCCGCTGGAGAGCCTGAAAGGCCAATACCGCTACGTAATCACCCTTGACAGCGACACCATCCTTCCCCCCGGCAGCGCGCTGAGGCTGGTGGGCAGCATGCTCCATCCCCTGCAGCGGCGGGAGAAAGTGCAGGGACGCATGCGTGGCATAAGCGTGTTGCAGCCGCGCATGGAGATCGCCGCTCATACGGTGGGCAGCCGCCTATCCCTGCTGCTGGGCGGACGCGGTGGCGCAGACCCCTACAACGCCCTCGCCCCCGACCTTGCGCAGGATCTCTACAGGCGGGGTACGTTCATGGGCAAGGGCATCATCGATCCCGCGCCCTTTCTGGACGCCACCGAACACAACATCATCCCCGGCTGCGTGCTCAGCCATGATTTGCTGGAAGGCGAGCTGGCGGGCTGTGCCATGGCGGGCGATATCGTTCTCTATGACGGCAATCCCAAAACCCTCAAGGGGTTCCTTTACCGTCTGCACCGCTGGACGCGGGGCGACTGGCAGCTGCTTCCCTATGTGCTGCCGCTGTTCCCTTCGCAATGGCGCCCGTCCCGGCGCTCGCTGGACGCGCTGGCCCGCCGTAAAATCCGGCACAATCTGCTGCGCAGCCTGGCCGCTCCCCTGCGGATTCTGCTGATCGCCTACGCGGCGTTCGCAGGCAGGCCCTGGCTTCTGCTTTCCGCACTGCTGCTGCCCGAACTGCCCTATATGCTTCCGGCGGGCCTGCGCGGCCTGCCGCCGCTTCTGACGCGATTGGCCGTATTGCCATGCGAGGCAGGTATGCAAGCCGACGCCATCGTGCGCACGCTGTACCGCCTGTGGTTCAGCCGACGCCATCTGCTGGCGTGGACCACGGCAGCTCAGCTGTCCCGCCCGGCAGACAAGCCGCCCATGCTGTTTTTCTATTTGAGCATGTTCACAGGCGCGGCGGTGGCGGGACTTTCGCTGCTGCCCGGCGGCACATGGGCCGGACTGGCGGTGGGCGCGCTATGGGCCGCCTTTCCCTTCGCCCTGCCCTATCTGGAGCAGCCCGCGCGCCAGCCGCAGCGCCCAACCGGGTATATGCGCGAGGTGCTCACGCGCGTGGCCAAGGGAACGCTTACCTTCTTTGAAACGGCCATGACCGATGCGGACCACGCCCTGCCGCCCGACAATGTGCAAATCGAGCCCAACAAGGGCGTGTCGCACCGTACCTCGCCCACCAACATCGGCCTGTACCTGTGTGCCCTGGCGGCGGCGGAACGGCTGCGCCTGCTCGCGCCGGACGAAATGGCCCGCCGCATGGAAGAAACCCTCATTACGCTCGAAAAGCTGCCAAAGTGGCAAGGGCATCTTTACAACTGGTATGATACGCGCACACTGGAGCCGCTGGAGCCGCCGTTCATTTCTTCGGTGGACAGCGGCAACCTGGCGGCCTGTCTGCTGACCTGTGCGCAGGATGTGCGCGTGCTGCTGCCCCAGCTCAGCGCATGCTATCACAGCCTGGCCGCCCGTATGGACGCGCTGGCGGAGGGCATGCGTTTTGACGCCCTGTATGATGCTGAGGCGGACCTGTTCCGCATTGGCGTGCATCCGCTTCAGGACGCGCCCTCTGGCGGTCATTACGACCTGCTGGCCAGCGAATCCCGGCTGCTCAGCTTTGTCGCCATCATGCTGGGGCAGGTGCCGGTGCGGCACTGGTACCGGCTGGGAAGGCTCTATACGCGCGTGCCCGGTGGCGCGCAGGCATTCATCAGCTACAATGGAACCATGTTTGAATACCTCATGCCGCTGCTCTTTCAGCCCGCAGTGCCCGGCACGCTGCTGGACGGGGTGTATCACGCCGTTGTCAAGGCCCAGAAGCGCTGCCGGCGCGGTGGCGTGTTTGGCGTGAGCGAAAGCGGCTATTACGCCTTCGACCCCAATCTGTACTATCTCTATAAGGCCTTCGGCCTGCCCCGCCTGTCGCTGGACCCGGACCAGCGCTGCGATGTGATCACGCCCTATGCCACCTTCCTGGCCCTGCCCGTGGATCTGAAGGGCGCGTTTCAAAACCTGCTGCGCCTCATGTCGCTGGGGATGGAGGGGCCGCTGGGCATGTTTGAAGCCGCCGATTTTTCCCCCACGCGCACGGAGGGTCAGCCCATGCGCATCGTGCGCAGCCATATGGCGCATCATCAGGGGATGATTCTGCTGGCGGTATGCAACGTTCTGGAGGATGGCTATATTGCGGAGCTGTTCTCCTCCCTTCCCCGTGCGCAGGCATACCGCCTGCTGCTGGAAGAAAAGTCCTATCGGGCCCGTGGGCTGATCCGCCGTCCGCTCCGGCGCACGGCGCGCGAGGAGATTCCCTCTGCTGCCGCGGCCCGGCGGGCAGCGCAGCCCATGCGCTTTCCCATTGACGCACATCTTCTGCACGGCGCCGGAACCACCTGGATGATCGACGCCCAGGGCGGCGGCTTTTTGAGCCGCAACGGCGTGATGCTCACCCGGTTTTCGGAATGCTGCCGCCTGCCCAGCGGCATGCGCTTTTACCTGCGGGATTCGCAGAGCGGCGCCTACTGGAATGTCACGGACCCCGGCCTTACCCAGTCGGTCAGCTTTGAAACGGCGCAGGCGGTCTTTACCCATGAACGCTTTCAGGTGGAAAGCGAGCTGCGCCTGTTCGTAAACCCCCTGGACGGCGTGGCGCTGGCCTGCCTGACGCTGAAAAATCACAGCGGCATGGAGCGCATGATGGAGGTGTGCAGCTATCTGGAGCCCGCCCTGGCCTCCCAGCGCGACGACGCGGCGCACCCGGCGTTTCAGAACCTGTTTGTGCGCACCGGTCGGCTGGGAAAATACGGCGTGGCCGCCATGCGCCGTCCCCGTGACCCGTCCGGAGAAAGCCGCCGCCTGTGGCACCTGATGGCCACAGACGCCAGTCTCACCGTGCTGCGGGTGCAGACCGACCGCACCGCCTTTCTGGGGCGTGGGCGCACCATTTACGCGCCGCGGGCGCTGGAGATGCCCATCAGCGCCATCGCTGACACGCTGGGCGACGTCATCGAGCCCTGTCTGAGCCTGCGGGGCCAGTTCGTGCTGCCGTCCGGCGGCAGGCTGCAATTTGTGTTCGCCACCCTTCTTCCCGGCGAAAATGAGGCTCCGGGTGCCTTTCTGGAACGCTACGGCCAGGTGGACGGCGCGCTGCGCGCCTACGGTCCCGCCCTTACGCGCGGGCTGGTCACAGCGCGCTATCTGGGGCTTTCCGCGGGAATGCTCGGTGGGGTTTCGCGCCTGGTGGGCGCGCTGTGCTATACCGGCCAGCCTGCCCAACTGCGCTATGCAGCGGAAAACGCCCTGCCCCTCCGCGCCCTGTGGAGCATGGGCATCGGCGGCGATCTGCCCATTCTGCTGCTGGAATGCCGCGAGGGCAAGGATCTGTCTCTGGTGCAGCTCCTCCTCAAGGCGCACGCCTGGTACCGCATGCACGGCCTGTGGGTGGACCTGGTGCTGGCCGTCACCCAGCCTTCGGGCTACGGACATCCGCTGCGCGAACGGCTCGGCGCTCTGGCCCAGTCCTGCCACAGCCATGAGCTGATCGGCAAGGAGAGCGGCGTGCATCTTTTTGACAGTCTGACGGCCGACCAACTGGGGCTGTTGCGTGCCGCGGCGCGCGTGGTGCTTTCCACAGACGGCGGCTCGCTGGAGGAACAGCTGCACGCCCTGGAGGTGAACGTGCGCGTTCGTCCCCTCTATACCTGCCGCCCCAGCGCCGAATGGAAACCCTCTCTGCCCGAAGCAGACGCCCTGCTGTTTGACAACGGTTACGGCGGTTTTACGCGAGACAGCGGCGACTACCGCATCACGCTGCCCGCCGGGCGGCAGACCCCCGCGCCCTGGTGCAATCCGCTCTGCTCGGACTGTTTCGGCACCCTCGCGGGCGAAAGCGGGCTGATTTTCAGCTATGCGGGCAACAGCCATTCGGGCCGTCTGACCCGCTGGCCCAACGACAGCGTGACTCCCCGCGGAGAGGAAAACTTCTTCCTTCGTGACGACGCAAACCGGCTGATCTGGTCTCTCACCCGGCAACCGATGGGGCATAACATGCCTGTGCGCGTAACTCATGCGCCCGGGGAAACGGTGTATGAGAGCAGCTGCTATGGCGTGTACTGCCGCATGTCCTGCTTCACCGACGGCGAGGCCGCTATCGGCGCGCGCGTGATTCAGCTGCGCAACGAGGACCGGGTGGAGCGCACGCTGACGCTGCTGCACACCTGCATCTTCAGCCCCGGCAATCAGCCGGCGGCTTCCCAGCTGACGGCGCTGAGCCGTGTGGAGGGAGGCGTACTCGCAGAGAATCCCAGTCTGGAGGGCGTGGCGGGCCTGTTTGGCATGGACCCGCTTCCCACCATGAGCACCACCATGAGTTCGGGCGTGTTCCAAGGGCTCTGGGGCGTGGCGCCTGCCGCGCTGTGCGGCGGAGAAAACCTGCCCAGCGACTTTGGCGATACGGCCGTCCTGTGCTATGAGGTACGCCTCAGGCCCGGCGAGACGCGCACCGTCACCACGGCGCTGGCCCATGCGGCAGGCACGGAAGCGCTGCTTCATTCCCTGGAGAGCTTCCGCCGCGACGGCGCTACCTTGCGCCTGCACGCCGTGCGCCAGCAATGGGAGGACCGCCTGAGCCTCCTGCGCTTTGACCTTCCCGACCCCGCCATGGCCCTGATGCTGGGGAGGTGGCTGCCCTATCAGGTGCAGGCTTCCCGGCTATGGATGCGCGCGGGATTCTATCAGGCGGGCGGCGCGTTTGGCTATCGGGATCAGCTGCAGGATATGCTGTCCCTGCTGCACACCCGGCCCGACGCGGCGCGCGCGCACCTGCTGGAATGCGCCGCGCATCAGTTTGAGGAGGGTGACGTGCAGCACTGGTGGCATCCGCCTCGATACGGTGTGCGCACCCGCATCAGCGATGATAAGCTGTTTTTGCCCTATGTGACGGCCCTGTACGTACAAATCACCGGCGATACTTCCATACTGAGCGAGGAGGCGCCCTACCTGTACGGCGATCCGCTTTCCGAGGAAGAAACCGAGCGCCTGTTTTCCCCGGAGGTATCCGAAATCTCGGAACCGCTTCGGCTGCACTGCCTGCGCGCCATTGACCATGTGGCCTGCGGCGCGCACGGCCTTCCCCTGATGGGCGGGGGCGACTGGAACGACGGCATGAATCGCGTGGGCGGCGAAAACGGCGAAAGCGTATGGCTGGGCATGTTCCTGTGCGAGGTGCTGCGCCTGTTCGCTCCCCTGTGCGAGCCGTCGGATACCCGGCGCTTGCTGGACCGCCGGAGCGCCATGCTCGTCTCGCTGGACCGCTACGCCTGGGATGGCGGATGGTATCTGCGGGCCTGGTATGACGATGGAAGCCGTCTGGGGAGCGCCGCAAGCGAGGAATGCCGCATCGATCTGCTGCCGCAGGCGTGGGGCGTTATGTGCGGTGTATCGCGCGACCGCTGCGCCATGGCCATGGACAACGCCTGGCGCATGCTCTACGAGCCGGATGTGGGCCTGATAAAGCTCTTTACCCCGCCCTTTCAGGGGCAGGAGCAACCCGGTTACATCGCGGCCTATCTGCCCGGCGTGCGGGAAAACGGCGGACAGTATACCCATGCCGCCTGCTGGGCCGTGGCTGCGCTGCATCAGCTGGGGCAGGACGACCGTGCCTGGGAGCTGGCCTCGGCCCTGCTGCCCGTCCGCCATGCCGCCACGCGCCA
>OGXT01002230.1_pt1 | contig 15865 bp, 9 predicted proteins | sample 1576361 | NCBI WGS metagenome assembly OGXT01 (sample SAMEA3541514, study PRJEB24748) | human gut metagenome | biome: human gut; feature: human-associated habitat; material: faeces | place: China | collected 2012 | reverse complement strand
GCTAAAACAGCTTATTTTTTATTCCAACAGCCAATTTTTCCCATTTTATACGTTTTATTTTTTTATTAACCGAGAGCGTGTTTCCGCATGCCGGCATTACGGCTGAGGGTACCGTCTCATAATTGAATGTATAACAATGGGCTTTTTGTTTACATCGGAATCGGTGTCCGAAGGACATCCCGATAAAGTTTCAGATCAGATTTCAGACGCCATTCTCGACGAATTCCTGCGTCGTGACGCCAACTCGAAAGTCGCCTGCGAGACGCTTTGCACCACGGGACTGGTGGTCGTGGCGGGCGAGGTGCGCTCGGAGGCCTATGTCGACGTACAGGAGGTGGCCCGGCGCGTGATCAATCGGATCGGCTACACGAAAAGCGACTACAAGTTCGACGGCAGCTCGTGCGGCGTGCTGTCGGCCATTCACGAGCAGTCGCCCGACATCAATCAGGGCGTCGTGCGAGAGAGCGAGGAGCTGCAGGGAGCCGGCGATCAGGGCATCATGTTCGGGTACGCCTGCTCCGAGACCCGTGAGCTGATGCCGGCTTCGCTGATTCTCTCGCATGTGCTGATGAAAGAACTGGCCGCCATTCGGCGCGAGGGCCGGGTGATGACCTATCTGCGGCCTGACTCGAAAAGCCAGGTGACGATCGAGTACGGCGATGACAATCGTCCGAAGCGCGTGCATACGATCGTCGTTTCGACGCAACACGACGAGTTCGTCACGCCGGAGCAGGCCGGAGGCGAGAAGGCGGCGGAGAAGGCCATGTGCGACAAGATCCGCGAGGACGTGCGAACCATCCTGATTCCGCGAACCAAGGCGCGGCTGGAGCGCGCCGGCGACCGCCTGAGCGAGCTGATAGGCGACGACTACATCCTGCACGTGAACCCGACCGGCAAGTTCGTGATTGGGGGGCCTCACGGCGATACGGGCGTGACGGGCCGCAAGATCATCGTCGACAGCTACGGCGGCCGGGGCGCGCACGGCGGCGGGGCCTTCTCGGGCAAGGACAGTTCGAAGGTCGATCGCAGCGCGGCCTATGCGGCGCGGCATATCGCCAAGAACATGGTCGCTGCCGGCGTCGCCGACGAGGTGCTCGTTCAGCTGGCCTATGCGATCGGGATCGCCGAGCCGCTGAGCGTGTACGTCGAAACGCGCGGTACGGGCAAGCTGGGGCTCTCCGACGGCGAGATCGCGAGCCGCGTAGCGAAGCTGTTCGACCTGCGCCCGGCCAAGATCGTCGAGCGGTTCGGTCTGCGTAATCCGATTTTCGAGGCTACGGCCTCGTACGGCCATTTCGGCAACCGTCCTTATAAAAAGGTGGAGACCGTTTACGAGGGCGGCAAGCCGGTGCAGAAGGAGATCGAGTTCTTCGGCTGGGAGAAGCTCGACGCCGTCGACGCGATCCGCAAGGAGTTCGGGCTGAAATAGCCTACGGCCATAGAAACGCATGATTAGGAGCCGTTCCCGAGCAGGGGCGGCTCTTGTCGTCGCCCGTTCGGCCGGATCGGTTCAGACGGCCCGATGCGGGCGCCGCGCTCTTTCCGGGGGGCCGCTCCTTATAATTTATTAGGTTAGGACCGTCGCTGCCGGTATCGTGGCGGGGGGAATCCGGACATTTCCTTGGGCGGCTCGGTATTGCCTCACAAGACCGGAAGCAGTTTTCTGTCACGGAGGGCGGGGGCTGAAAACGGTAAAAAAACGAGATGATACACAATACGGGCGGCTCTTTCGGAGTTTGTATTGTGTCCCGGAAATTTTCCTTGCCGAGTCTGGTATGGATTCTGCGGGCCGGAAAAAAGACGGGGGCGGCTGGCCCGAACGTATGTCGAAACGGGAAAGCCGCCTGCCGGAAAACGAAAATTCGAACCGAAATGAATTGATTTTACCTTTTTTATTTTAATAATTTTAACACTTATTTCTATGAGAAAGGTTCTGTTATTTGCAGGCATGCTGGCCGCCTCGATGGCCGCCGGCGCAGCGACTGCCTACAGCGTGGCCCGGGCGACCGAGAAGGGCGAGGCCTATGCCGCTCCTTCGACCGAGTTCGCTTCGAACGTGGGTACGCATTTCACTTCTTACGAGCCGGGGAGCTATCCCGATCTGACGTATGCCGCCGAGAATGCGGTGAAAGGCGTCGTCAATATCGTCAATACGCAGGAGGTCGAGAACGACTATTACAGCGGGGGAGGCGGATTCGAGCAATTCTTCGAATTCTTCGGCATGCCCCGAGGGTATCAGCAGCAGCCCCAGCAGCCGCGCGAGCGCAAGAGCGGCGGGTCGGGCGTGATCATCAGCCCCGACGGGTATATCGTCACGAATAACCATGTCGTGGAAAACGCCACGAAACTGCGCGTAACGCTGAACGACAACCGTTCGTTCGACGCGAAGGTGATCGGGACCGACCCGACGACCGACGTGGCGCTCATTAAGATCGACGCGACGGACCTGCCTACGATCCCGATGGGCAATTCGGACGACCTGCGTCTGGGCGAGTGGGTGCTCGCCATCGGCAGCCCGTTCGACCTGCGCAGCACGATTACGGCCGGCATTGTGAGCGCCAAAGGCCGTAGCCTGAAGGCGCTGCCGAGCCAGTTCAGCCTCGAGTCGTTCATCCAAACCGACGCAGCGGTCAATCCGGGCAACAGCGGCGGCGCGCTGGTCAACACGAAAGGTGAGCTGGTAGGCATCAATACGCTGATCCAGTCGCGCAGCGGCACTTACATCGGCTATGCGTTCGCCGTTCCGACGTCGATCGTCAAGAAAGTGGTCGTCGACCTGAAGGAGCACGGAGTCGTGCAGCGCGCGATGCTCGGCATTCAGTATATTCCGCTGACCGAAGAGTTCCTCGAGACGGAGGAGGGTAAGAAAACCGGCATTCAGGAGCCGGGCGGAATCTATGTCGCCGAAGTCGATCCGGAAGGGGCGGCCCATGCGGCCGGCATTCGCTCGGGCGACGTGATCGTCGAGATCAACGGCATCAAGATAGACGGTTCGGCCCAGCTTTCCGAGGAGATCGCCAAGCATCGGCCTAACGATAAGGTGACGGTCGGAGTAAAAAAAGGCTCGGACGTGAAACAAATCGAGGTCGTCCTGCGTAATAAGGCAGGCAACACCGAGGTAATCACCAAGGATATCGTTTCGGCATACGACGCGCTGGGAGGTCAGTTCGCTGAGGTGTCCGAGCGGACCAAGAAGGCGCTGAAGATCGGCGGAGGCGTGCAAGTGGTAGGTATCGAGCCGGGCGGCATACTCGAAAGCGCGCGGATTCGCAAAGGCTATATCATCACGAACATCAACGATCGTCCCGTTCGCTCGATCGGCGATCTGAACCGGATCACGTCGAAGATCGAATATATCGAGGGCGTATATCCCGACGGTCGTGTGGTGGCCTACTCGCCTACCGTCAAGTAAGCGGCCGAAGTCATCCCCGGTGATTGCCCTGCGAGGGGTTGTCCGGCCTCCGGAATAAGGAGGCCGGACAATCTTTCCTCTCGAAGGCGGAAGACACGTAACAACGAAAGGGATAACATGAGACAATTAAAAATCACCAAATCCATTACCAATCGCGAGAGCGCGTCGCTGGACAAGTATCTGCAGGAGATCGGTAAGGAGGATTTGATCACCGTGGAGGAAGAGGTCGATCTGGCGCAGCGGATCAAGAAGGGCGACAAGGAAGCGCTCGAAAAACTGACACGCGCCAACCTGCGGTTCGTCGTTTCTGTTGCGAAACAGTATCAGAACCAAGGCTTGTCGTTGCCCGATCTGATCAACGAGGGAAATCTCGGGCTGATCAAGGCCGCCGAGAAGTTCGACGAGACGAGGGGATTCAAGTTCATTTCGTACGCCGTATGGTGGATACGCCAGTCGATCCTTCAGGCGCTGGCCGAACAGAGCCGGATCGTGCGGTTGCCGCTGAACCAGGTGGGGTCGCTGAACAAAATCAACAAGGCCTTCGCCCGTTTCGAGCAGGAGCACGAACGCACGCCCTCGCCCGAGGAACTGGCCGACGAGCTCGATCTGCCGAAGGAGAAAGTGACCGACACGCTGCGCGTATCGGGCCGTCACGTCTCGGTCGACGCGCCTTTCTCGGACGGGGAGGACAACAGTCTGCTCGACGTGCTGGTCAACAGCGATTCGCCGATCGCCGACCGGGGACTGATCAACGAGTCGCTCGGCACGGAAGTCGAGCGCGCCCTGTCGACGCTGACCGACCGCGAGCGGGATATCATCAAATACTTTTTTGGAATCGGATGTTCCGAGATGACGCTCGAGGAGATCGGCGAGAAGTTCGGCCTTACCCGCGAGCGGGTACGCCAGATCAAGGAAAAGGCGATCCGCCGGCTGCGTCACAGTACGCGGAGCAAGCTACTCAAGTCCTATCTCGGATAATTTGGGCGGACTGCCGCCGGGTATGTTGTCATGCAGAATGACCCGGGCTTGCCTCGTTCGTTCTTAAGATTTATGACAGGTTGAGCGATCGATTTGTTGACGATCTTGGGAATGGGCAAGGCAAGTCCGGGTTATTTATTGTCCGGCGTCAACGGTCTGCCGCATCGGCTGTCGACGCGTATTCGAGGACGCGGGACGCATGGGAGGAAAAGTCTCGGGGGAGAGGTTACGCGTCGGAGCGGGGTAGTTCGGGCTGTCGAGGAAAATAGGCGTTTTGCCGGGCCGGTTTCGCCCACCGGCCGGCCCGATGTCCCGGATTTGGTTTTCTGCCGCGCGGACAGATGCGGCAGGAACCCGAGAGGTTTACTGTGCCGGCTCGATCCGAAGCCGGTCTGCGAAGGCGCGGTCGCGGATGACGGAATCGGGGCTATCCTGTCGATGGCACGGCGTACCGGACGGCTTTGGCGATGTAGTGCGGGGAAGGGAGCGCCCGGCCGGCGACCCGATTGTTCGGCAATTTCCGAGACGAGAGTTTGCGTCCCGAAGGCGCGGCTGGAGGCGGGTGATAGGGCCTCGTCTGCCCGCGCGATAAAAAATCGGAATGCCGAGAGCAGAAAGGCTCGATTATTGAATAGACTGTTCCGTAGGGATTCCCGATGGCGGCGCGTTCGTCTGCGGAATTTGGCCATACGAGCCCCGTGCGCACACATTCACCGAGGGTCCGGACTTCTCTCATCCGAGCTCTGGAACCTCGAGCGGCACGGGGCTTCGTGTGTCCGGACGAGACGTTGCCGTCGTAACCGGGCAAAGGCTCTCCGAGTTGATATCCTGCGAATCGGATCGTACTTCCGTATCGGGAATAGAGATGTTCGGCCGCTTTCCCGATTCTTTCCGGAACGGTAAACCGCATAACGGCCATCGGCCGCTATGCGGTTTACCTATGAGCGGCCTTCGAGCGGCCGACGGTGATCAGTATACCGTGTTCTGCGGATCGAAGTTGGTCCATCCGTCCATCCAGTTCTCTCCGGTTCCGAAGGCGCCGGCGAAACCGTTGCCCGAGGCGTCGAAGCCTGAAGGAACCGTGTACGAAGCGTTCACGGCAGCGCTGCCGGCGCCTGGCCGGGGATCGAAGCCCGAGCGCGTGCTGACGGGTTGCGCCAGTCCCACGCCGTCGATCGCGTCGTAGAACTTGTTGGCATAGCTTTCCCGGAGCAAGATGCCGTCCGTGAAGCCGTTCCCCTTGAGCCATGTCTTGTTTTGGTCGGACGAAAGAATCCCGACGACCGGATCGATTGCCGTGTTGTCGAACGATTCGAGTGCTTTGTCGTACCCCGAGAAGTGGACGTTACTGATTTCGAACAGGCCTGCTGTGGCCGCCGCGGGCGAATCGCCCTTGTCCTTTTCGATCATCAGCGCGACGGGCCATCCCGTTACGATCGAATTGTATAGACTGATGCGCGAGTTGCGCCGGATTTGCACGCCTGCCTGAAACTGGCCGAGGCCCGAGCCGTTGTTCGGGAACATTTCGCCCGCGTTGATGTAGGCTCCGGGATTTTCGGTCGAAGCCGACTGGTTATAGAATGCGGCGTCCTGACCCATCGGGCCGATCAGCGTCACGTTGCAGAAACGGGCCGTCGTGTAAGGCTCCTCGTCCGAACCGTCGGAGTTGTTGTCCGACTCGAAGCCGTTCGACAGCGATTTATCCGCGATGCGCGGATCGCGCACGCCGAGCAAAAACTGCAAGTTGCCCGAGAAGCCGTTGTCGGTGTCGAAATCGTCGTCCCAACCGTGATAAGCTACCAGGTATTTGCAACTGACCGAGCCGCCGAACCATTCGAACGAGTCGTCGTTCGAGTAGGATACTTGCAGGTGGTCGACCGTCGTTCCGCTGCCGACCGAGCCGAACGTGATGCCGTTGATCTCCTTGTCGGTTTGGAACGGGAAGCCGGCGAACTCGACGCGCACGTAGCTCAGCACGCCCGAGTTGTCGGTGTCGACCGGGTTGCTGCCTCCGCCGTGATACGAGCGGGGACCGCCTTCGATCTGCTGCTCGCCCTTATTGTTGCTGGCGCGGCCGCAGAGGATCAGTCCGCCCCAGTCGCCCGGCCGACGGTTGCCGGGAGCCTCTTCCGACGTGAAGACGATCGGCTTGGAAGCGGTCCCCCGGGCGAAGATCTGGCCGCCCCGCTCGATAATCAGCGCTGCCTGAGTCTGCTTGTCGCCCCGGATGACGGTACCGGCCGGAATCGTGATCGTCGATCCGTCCTCGATGTAAACCCAGCCGCGCAGTTTGTACTTGCGCGAGGCGTTCAGCACGTAGTCGCCTTTCGGTGCGGGAAAGTGCTTGTCGCCGTTGCCTATGTAGTAAACCGAGTCCGATCCTTCCTTTTCGCCGAATACGAGCCCCGTTTCGTAGACGCCCGAGGGGGCCGGACCGGGACCGGGATTTCCGCTGCCGTTGTCATCGTCCGAACAGGCCGCCAGTATGGCGACCGAGGCCATCATGGCCAGAATCATCTGTTTTTTCATCGTGTAGATAGTTAAGGAATGAATGGTGTTTCCGAAGTCGTGAGATTTACTCGTTTTTCGTATGCCGCGAGGGTCAGAACGTGGCCGTCAGCGACAGCGAGAAGCTGCGGCCCGGATAATAGCGCTTGGTTGTTTGGGAGCGTTCGTGCACGACGCCCTCCGAGTCCCTGAAGCGCGGAAACTGCATGAAGCGGACCGCGTCGCCGAGCAGGTCGCGCGCGGCGGCCTTCGCCTCGAGCCATTTGCAGAGGCGTTGGCCGACCGTCAGATCGAGCGAGTTGCGCGGCATCTCGTACATGTCCGGGATATTGCTGTTGAACGTGTCGCCTCCGCTCGTGCTGACCCGGCCGATGCCGACGATTCGTTTGCCGATGCGGTTGTAGAGAATGCCGGCCGCGAAGCCGATCCGGCCGTTCTGGTAAAACAGTCCGGCGTTGACCAGATAGGGCGACTGTCCCTGCATCGGCCGGTCGTGTTCGCGGCTTTGCTCGCCGAACAGAACCTTGCTTTCGATCCAAGCGGCGTTCAACGTCAGCATGAAATTGTTCATGCCGATGAACGCAAGGCTTTTCCTGAGATCGATCTCGACGCCGTAGTTGCGGGCCGAGCGGGCGTTCTCGAACGAAAACTGGTAGGAGCCGCCGGCATCGACATAGTTCCATTCGATCGGATTCTTGAAATGCTTGTAGAAGACGGCGATCGAAATCGTTTCGCCGGCGGCCGGATAGAGTTCGTAGCGCAGGTCGACGTTCTGCACGACGGCCTGCCGGAGGTCCGGATTGCCGGTAATCGTGCTGAACATGTCGAAATCGTAGTAAGTCGACGGCGACAGCTCGCGGAACTCCTGCCGGTTGACGCTCATGCCGTATGCCAGCCGGACGAGCATCCGGGGCGTCAGGTTATACGTGGCGTTGAGCGACGGCAGCGCGTTGTTGTATCGGTAGGTGTTCGTCCGGGTCCGGAAATTGGTTTCCGACGGATAGCTTTCGAGCGAAGAGCGGTAGCTTTCGAAACGGACGCCGGCGTAGACGTTGAAGCGCCCGAGCGACATGTTCAGCGCCGCGTAGGCGGCCAGCACGTCGCTGTGGGCCGAGTAGTCGTCCGTGTTGTGCGTTTCGTCCTGAACGTGCAGCTTGTCGGGTGCGCCCAGATTTTCCGGTGCGAAGATCTGCTCGGCGGGCAGCGAGCCGAAACCGGCGGGCAGCTTGTTCTGATAGGCATTCCACTTGTAGAGGAAGTTGCGGGTAGCGTAGCGGCGCGTTTTGTATTCGCCGTATAGTCCGGTGCGTAACTCGGGGCGGAGCGTCCCGTCGGGAAAGAGCGGCAGGCTCAGGTTCGCTCCGGCCGAAGCGACGTGCTCGTCGAGCGAGGTAAAGTAGCGCGATACGCTGCCCTGATCGATCGAGTATTCGTAAATGCCGTTTTCGGGATTTTTCTCGCGCTCGACGATCCGGCGGTCGGGCTGGCGGCGGTTCGAGTAGGAGTAGGCTGCGTTCCAGTCGAACTTCGCGCCGCTGCGGATCCAGTCGTGACTGCCTGCGAACTGGCCCGTGTAGGCGCTACGGCTCACGTACAAGTATTCGTCCTGCTGCTGCTCGTAATATCCGCTGACGTTGCGCCATCCTTCGCGGTCGGTGAAACGGTTGCGTCCCAATTGGTTGAATATGTTGCGGAATTCGTAACGGCTTACGCACGAGCGCTTGTCGGCTGCCGGAACGTAAGAGAGATTCAGCATAGCGCCGAGCTTCACGTCGTTCGTGTATTGGTTGTCGGTGTATTTGAAGTTGTACAGAGGTTCGTCTTCGGTGTAGTTGTAGATGCCGAACTGCGAGTTTTCCATGCGCAGCAGGCTTTTGTTCGTGTTCGAGTAGTTCAATGCCGCGACCAGCCCGACCGCGTCGCGGCGGGCGGTCACGAAGCGACGGTTCAGCGCTATGTTCAGTTTCTGGTCGATTGTCGGGCGGCGGCTCAGCACTCTCCAGTCGTTGTTGAAACCGGTGCGGGTCACGCGGTCGACCGTCGTGACGTCGTCGTTGTCCACGCGATGCGGAACGTTTTTCAGCGAGCGCATGCCGTTGTCGAAGCCGAGCCAGTCGGTTGCGCTGCCCGGGGCATAGCGGAAATCGTTCGAGTGCGTGACGCTGTTGAATCCTGTGCCGTAGCTGATCGTCAGCGAGTTTTCCTCGGGTACGACTTTCGTGCGGATTCGGATGAAACCGCCCGAGAAGTCGGCCGGCAGTTCCGGTGCGGGCGACTTGACGATTAGCAGGTTGTCGATCTGCGAACTGGGCAGGACGTCGAACGAGAACGCGCGCGTGTCGGCTTCGGAGCTCGGCACGGCTGCCCCGTTGATCCATACGTTGTTGTAGCGTTGGGCCAGTCCGCGGACGATGACGAACTTGTCGTCGATGACCGAAATGCCCGGGACGCGGCGGATTACTTCCGAAGCGTCCTTGTCCTGAGTGCGGGCGATCGTCTGGGCCGATATGCCGCTGGCGACGTAGCGGGCCGATCGCATCTGCGCGATCAGTCCCGCATCGCTGTCGACCTTGCGCGTCGCGACGACCACGGCTCCGTCGAGCTGCGACGATTCGGGCTCGAGCGTTACGCTCAACTCGCAAGATTCGTCCCTGCGCAGCTCGAGCGGTTCGCTGCGGAATCGTTTGTAGCCGATGAACGACACCGTGACAACGGCCGTTCCGGGTTCGGCGCCGAGAATCAGAAATTTGCCTTCGGAGTCGGTGATCGCTCCGAGCGTCGTTCCTTCGATGGCGACCGTCGCTCCGACGATCGGGGCGCTCGATACATCGACAACGGTGCCGCGCACGACGGCCGAAGCGGCTTGGGCGTCGGCCCGTGCCGGGAAGGAAAGCATGCTCAGCATGAAAAAGAACGATGTCAGTCGGGTCATGAGTTGATAGAGGCGTATTGGTTTTCGATGCCGCAAAGTTACCGGTCCCTGCGGTACGGCTGGTTAACGTACCGAGACCAAACCGTGAAGTTTAAGTTACGAACCGGGCTTCACGTAAAAAGAATGTTAAGAGGGAAAAGACCGGCGCATGCTCAGTTTTTCCTGCAAAGCAGAGGTTGAATCCGAAAAAAATCGTTAATTTGGGCTTTCATTGAACGATTTAAACGAGGAAAGCATGAATCGCAAACACATCCTGATCATTCTGTCGATCCTGCTGCTGCTCCCTTGGGGCGGATACGGGGCGAAGGCGAAAAAGGCGGTATTTATCATCGTGGACGGTGTTCCGGCCGATATGATTGAGCGGCTGAAACCGCCTGCAATCGGCCGGATCGCGGCCGAGGGCGGCTATTCGAGGGCCTACTGCGGCGGGATTGCCGGTACGTACTGCGAGACGCCGACCATTTCGGCTGTCGGGTACAACTGCATCCTGACCTCCGCATGGGCCAACAAGCACAACGTATGGGACAATTCTCCGAAGCCCGATTACAGCTACTGGTCGATTTTCCGGATCGCCAAGGAGCAGAAGCGGGACGTGACGACGGCTCTCTATTCGAGCTGGACCGACAACCGCACCGTGTTGCTCGGCGAAGGGTTGCCCGAGACGGGAGACCTGAGGATCGACTATGTCGTCGACGGTTTCGATCTCGACCAGAAGAACTATCCCAAGGAGAAGGACGATCTGCAAGTCTATCGCATCGACGATACGGTGTCGAGGGCTGCGGCGGCCGGTATCCGCGAGCAGGCGCCGGACCTGAGCTGGGTCTATCTGTGGTATACCGACGATGCCGGGCATATCTACGGCAACGGCGATTATTTCGACGAGTACGTGATGAAGGCCGACCGTCAGATCGAACGCATTTGGGAAGCGGTCGAATACCGCGAGAAATATTTCGACGAGGAGTGGATGGTCGTCGTGACGACCGACCACGGCCGGGGCGACGACGGTCATCATCACGGCGGACAGTCCGCGCGCGAGCGGACCTCGTGGATCGCGACGAACGTTCGGGGAAATGCCCGCTTCGCCGAACCATGGCTATCGATCGTCGACATCGCTCCGTCGCTCGCTCGCTTTTTGGATTTCGACGTGCCTCAGGAGGTGTTGTGGGAACAGGACGGAGCGCCTTTCATCGGGGAAGCCGATATCTGCGCTCTCGAGGCCGTGCGCGGCAACCGGACGATCGAGCTGACATGGGAAAGTCTCGATGACCGGGCGCCGGCTACCGTTTACGTTTCGAGGACCAACGATTTCAAAAACGGACAGTGCGACCAGTGGACGAGAGCCGGCCGCGTGAAAGCGGGAGAGCGGCGCTTCGTGTTCGATACGGGCGACGATCCGAACGGTTTCTACAAGTTCGTCGTCGTGACGCCCGGCAATCATCTGAACTGCTGGGTTCCGGAGAAAAAGTAGTTTGCCGGGACCGGTTACATGGATTCCGGATGCGATCATAAGCTGGTCGCATCGCTCCGTCAAGTGTTTTTACGCTTCGGCGGGACGGCAAGAATTCGGCTCTCGCTTTTCCGGTCACGGATAGAGCCGTTTCTGGTCTGCCTCGCCGGGATGATTCTCGGCGGGTCGGTTCGCGGAATCGGACAAGAGGGAGGGAACCCGGATGCTTTTTCGCTTGCGGGGGCGTTTCCGGGTGTCCGTTCCGTCTTTATCGCAATGCCCGTCTCGAGCCGGTTGCGGAGTGGATCGGATGCTTTTTAGGCGGGGCGACAGTTCTTTCCTGCCCGGGGCATGCTTTGATGGAGGAGATCGGAACGAGTGCGCCCGTCGGACTACCGCTGTATTCGGACGAAACGAATCGCCCGACGGAGCCGGTCGGTTCCGTGAGGCGCGGGGAACGCCGGTTGTCGTCGGAATAGAAAAAGAGCGCCTCGAATCTTCGAGGCGCTCTTTCGTAAACAGAATCAGGTAGCGGTTATTTGCCCGGTTCCAGACGTACTTTGACCCACTTGGTCGTTTCGCCGTAGCCGTATTTCACCGTAGCGGGGATGAAGACGTTGCAGGCTTCTTCGACGCCGGCTCCTGCGCTGTTGTTCGTGAATACGAGCTTGGAGTCTTTGGCCGTGATCGAGGCTCCGGCATAGACATCGGCAAGCGGCATGCTTTGCTCGGCTGTCAGCTGGTCGTCGGGCTTGATGCTGCCTCCCTCCCGTTTCATGCCGATCTTGGCGTTGTCGGTGTCCCATACCACGCTTTCGACTTCATAGTATTTCCAGAGCGCAGCGGCGTACTTCTCTTTCTCCTCCGCGTCGGCGATGTCGCTCTCGGCTACGATATAGCCGTTAAAGTCGGTCATCGTGAAAGCGTTCGAGCAGTCGATCTCCGAGCCTCCGATCACGTGATCCCGGAACGAAGCGTTTTCCAGTTCGGCGTTGATCGTCAGCGGGGCGATGATGTTCGCGTTGAATTCGGCCACCTGCATCTTGTTGTATCCGTTCAGGTCGGCCCATACTTTCAACGTAACCTGCTTGGGCGTATCGCTGTCGATCAGGTTCTTGCCCGCGTCGTTTTTCTCGATCGAGAAGCTGACGGCGTTCGCGTCCGGATGTCTCGGCGCATACCAGTTGTCGACTCCGTCGGCGAAGGTCAGCTCAGCGGCCGTTTCCCCGCCTTTGAGCAGCGAGTAGCCCGCGTCATCGGCCGCTCCGGCCGGTTCGACGGAGAGGTTCGGAGCGTATCCCGTTACGGGTTGAGTCAGGGCGAACTGCAAATCCCATTTCCCGCACGGCGTAAGCACGCCTTTCACGATATCCGCGCCCGGCGTAAAGAGCTGCATCAGGTCGTAGTTGTAGACGCAGGTCGTTCCTGCCGGCATCACGTTCGTATCCGGGTTGTACTGAACCGGATAGATGTTGACCAGCTTGCCCGGAGTGAGCCAGTAATGGTCGTAGTATCCGCTGATCGACGGCAGGGTGACGTTGACGGTGCACTTCAGCGAGAAGGTCACATCGCCCGCAACGCCTTTCGGATCGGTATAGGTGATCAGGATGCTGTACTCTTTCGACGTGGCCGGTACGATCTTGCCGATCGCCTCGGCGTCGAGCGTCCATTTCAGGGCTACGGCGTCCTCGGATATGTCCGAAGTCTGCTCGGTAATTACGCCGTCGCCGAAGGTACCCTCGCCGTTGACTTTCAGTTCGTAGATAGCTTCGAATTCGTCTTTCGACATGCCGCCTTCCTTCACCTTAGCATAGACGTACTGCGTCATGTCTTTCCAGAGGAAGTCGTTTTCGATGGCGGAACAGCTCAGATTCTGGACGTAAGTCTTGATCTCGCCCAGTTCGATCGGGTCGGGGCTGACGGAATTTTCTACCCACTTGATTTTGAAGTAGGCCACGTCGACTATCTGATTCTCGTTCGTCGTGTCGACCAGCGTTACCCGCACGATGGGCTCCTTGTCGATAGCCGCGCGGTTGTTGACCTCGCCGCCCGGAACCTGCGACGTGATCGTCGTTCCGTCGATGCGGGCGAATTGCTGCTGATCGGTCTGGTTGGGTCCCAGCTTGTAAGCATCGGGTGCCAGCTCGAAACGGAACTTCAGGCCGTAGCCTTCGAGCTTGTCTGCGGTCATTTCATTGGCGTTCGCCCCGTCGTCGTAGCAACCCGTCACCATGCCGGCCAGGTCGAACGGCTCGTTGTACTTGATGCTCTTGGAGATTTTTTCGGCCTGTGCCGCACCGTAGATCGTAGCGTAGTCCGAAAAATGATGATGCGCGCCGTGTGCACAATCGAAATCGGTAATCTGCTGCGAATTATCGAACTGCGCGGCGATAACGGGCGTTACGGTCGACTCAGCGAGCCGGACATATTCGGAGTAGACGTAGGCTTCGGTCTCGTTCTCGAACAGACAGTCGTCCGCTACGGGCACTTTCAGCGCGACGGTATAGATCTTGTTTCCGTCGAGCTTCAGCGGCTCGGTCGAGGTCTTGGCCGCATTGACGGTCAGGATGCCGTTTTCGATGTCGTGGCCGACGACTTTCACAGGCGTATTTTCTCCCGTTTCGGCGGCTCGGGTCACGGCCGTCGTCGAAACGAACGAGGGCGTTCCGATATCCTCCTTCTGTACTCCGGTAGGATTCAGGCGATAATCGGCCGTTGTCGACTCGTCGGAGACGATCGTGGCTTTCGCGGCTTTCTTCGTGCTACCGTCCGGATTGATCGTCAGGGCATTGTACGATACGGACAGGAACTCGATCGTGGGGATTCCGTCGACATAGAGGCCGGGAACCAGCGTCACGCTCGTCAGCCGGGATGAGAGTACGCCGCTGAGCGAGGAAAGCTGTTCTCCCACTTTTTCCATGATCTCGGCGTTCAGGTCCTTCACGGCCTTTTCGAGGGTTGCCTGGTCGATCGCACTCTTGCGGATGTTTTCGATCAGTCCCGACAGTTTCTGATCGAGCGCCGTCAGATCGGCCGAGGAGGCCTTGTCACCGAGCTCGTCGGCGTACTTCTCCAGCGCTTTCTGCTGTACTTCCAGCGCTTTCTCGAATTTCTGCATGTCGTCGATCGTGACATAATCCTTCAGCGTTTGCGACAGGTTTTTCTCGATACCTTCGATCTGGCTGGCCAGCTCGTCGAGCGCGCTTTGGTCGGCCTTGTCCGAAATCAGAGACTGGCATTGAGAAATAGCCTCCCGGATGGCTTCCGTCTTGGCATCGGCGACGGCTTTCTGAGCTGCCGCAGCCGTTTCGGCGGCCTCATCGGCGGCTTCCTTGGCTGCTGCGGCTTTCTGTGTCGCGGCAGCCGCCTCGTTCTGAGCTCCGGTCAGGGCCGTCTGCAAGGCGCCCAGCTGCTCTTGCAGCGCGGCAGCCGTCTCGCTCAGTTCGGTCTGCACGTTCCCGATGTCGTCGTCGTAGTCCTTGCAGCCGGCGTAAGTCAGCGTCGCCCCGATCAGGAGAAACGCCAAAACTCGGTTGATAAAAATTCGCTTCATAGTCTTTGGATTAAATTGTTTGAGTTGAACAAAATAGTGTCTGAGTGTGTCTCTCCCCCTCCTTGATTTCAGCCTTTCGCGAATGAAAAATTGTTGAGTAAAAATTAATTGAAAATGTATATCTTTATCCGATTTATAGCCACGAGCGAACAGGGCCGGATTTTTGCGTGTCCAGCTTCGCCGACGAATAAAAACGGATGTAAAAGCACTGCAATAATACGAAGGATTTCGCCATTATGCAAGAAAAACGACGAAATATTTCGCCAGTTAAGGATAGAATTTTGTATTATATTGAAAATCTGTCTATTAGTAAGCGAGAATTTTACAGTAAAACCGGTATATCCCGGGGTACCTTGGAGAGTCCGACCGGGATTACCGAGGATACTTTGGCGAAATTTATCGCCACATATCCGGAAGTTTCTCTGGAATGGCTGATACGGGGCGAGGGCGAAATCGTACGGCCGAACGGACCCGAAGAGGCTCCGGCCGACCTGCTGGAAATGGCCCGTCGCGTGATCGAAGCCAAAGACGAAATCATCGAATTGCAAAAAAACAGGATTGACTGGCTGACCGCACGCTTGTCGGAGAAGGGGTAGAGGCCCGTTCCAGGCCATTGGCGCGTGGAAAGCGCGCGCCTGAAACTCGAGATGGATGGGATTCTCCGTCGAACGGCGCCGTGCCGCGGTCCGGGTTGCCGTCGTTTCCCGCCGTGTCGTGCGGCGTTTTTGCGGACGGCTGTTTATTCGCGGAAGTTATGCCGCTTTTTTGAGGCCATTATACTCCCCATGTACCTATACGTTCGCAATCGAAATTTTTTCATCGGCCGGTCGCGGTCAGCAACCGCCCGCAAGCCGTGCGTCCGATCGGGTCCTTATCCTGAATCCTCTCCGGCGGAGGGATGCCGGGGTGTCGGAAACATGGAGAACCCGAGGGAGGGTACAGGAGAACATATGAGTGGTTTTTCGTACGAGAACGACCATTGGTCGCGGCCATAGACCGTGACAGGCTGTCGGATAGAAAAAGCCGCTCCGCGCA
>OGXT01002210.1_pt1 | contig 16028 bp, 12 predicted proteins | sample 1576361 | NCBI WGS metagenome assembly OGXT01 (sample SAMEA3541514, study PRJEB24748) | human gut metagenome | biome: human gut; feature: human-associated habitat; material: faeces | place: China | collected 2012 | reverse complement strand
CGAGGCGCGCGTGGGCGTGGCGCACGGCAAGATGAGCCCGCGCGAGGTCGAGGACGTGATGATCGAGTTTGCGACCAAAAAGATCGACGTGCTCATTGCCACGACCATCGTGGAGAGCGGTATCGACAACGCGTGCGCCAACACGCTCATCATCGAGGATTCGCAGCGCCTGGGCCTAGCACAGCTCTACCAGCTCAAGGGCCGTGTGGGCCGCTCGGCCACGCAGGCCTACGCATACTTTATGTTCCCGGGCGAGCTGCCGCTCACCGAGGAGGCAACGGCGCGCCTGACTGCACTTTCCGAGTTCCAGGACCTGGGCAGCGGCATGCGCATCGCCATGCGCGACCTGGAGATTCGCGGCGCCGGCTCGCTCATGGGTGCCGAACAGCACGGTAACCTATCGAGCGTGGGCTTTGACCTGTTTACGCAGATGCTGGGTCAGGCCGTGGCCGAGGCGCGCGGTGACGACGATGCCGGCGTGGAGGCGGCGAGCGTGGGCATTAACCTGCCGGCCGATTACTTCTTGTCCGAGGAGTACCTGCCGGCGGTGGACCAGCGCGTGCTCGTGTACCGCAAGCTCGCGGCGGCCGAGGACCTGGAGAGCATCGACGAGGTACAGGAAGAGACCGAGGCCGCGCATGGCGAGCTGCCGTTGGCGGGACTCAATCTGTTCAACCGCGCGCGTATCCGTATCCGCGGCGAGCGCTTGGGGCTCGAGAGCGTCACGCTCAGCGGCGGGCGCATCACGTTTTTGGGCGTCGACGTGCCCAAGAAGGTGGCCTTTGAGTTCAAGAATCGCTATGGCGCGGTGAACTTCCCCAAGAGCCGCAAGCTGTCGGTGCCTTACAAGGCGGGCGCCGGTGCGGGCAGCGGCCTGGGCCGCGGTCTCGACGCCAACGACGGCACCGGCCCCGTGGCCGCGGCGCTCATGCTGCTGCAGCAGCTGGGTGCTACTGACGATGACTAACAAGTAAGTCGGTGGGACAAAGTTATCAGTAGTTTTTGTCCCAGGTGCGATAGTCGCATCGAGCCTGTCAACGCAAGCGACCCTGGGACAAAACTACTGATAGCTTTGTCCCGCCACGTTGCGGGTCGACCCTTCGCCCGATGGAAAGGAAAGCATGTTCGGGTACATCTACAAGAAAGACGCCGCTGCCATTGCGGTTGTCCTGTGCCTTTGTCTGGGCGTGGGCAGCTTTTTCGATTATCAGATCTCGAGCGCGCTGTTCAACATCGGCAGCATGTACGGCCGCTTTATCGAGGCCGCCGGCGAGCTGCCGTTTGAGCTGACGGCGAGCGTCGCGGGCGTTATGCTCGTGCGCGCGGTGCGTCCCGACTCCAGGGGGAGCAAATGGCTCGCCGTGCTCGGCATCCTCGTCAACGTTGGCCTGGCCGGCTACGAGATCGTCTCGTCCCTGAAGGTTGGCGGCAAACTCATCGCTGTCCAGTTGGTGCTGACGTTTGTGCTGGTCATCGCTGCCAACCTTGTCGTCTATCGCCTCACGCGCGACACCGACTCCGACGAGCTCGCGCGCTGGGCGCTGATGGTGCTTGCCGTGTGGGTCGCTCAGGCCATCATCCTCAACGTGGTTGTCAAGCCGCTGTGGTCGCGCCCGCGCATGCGCGTGATCGAGGTCACGCCGGGGCTCAATTTTCAACCGTGGTGGGTGATTGGCAACCCCGACAAGTGGAGCTATATTGCGGCCGGCGTAATCAAGGACGGCTTTAAGTCGTTTGCGAGCGGACACACGGCGCACGCGGCGATCGGCCTTATGCTCGCCGGGCTTCCCGCGACGGCCTTTAAGGAAAAGCCGTCGCGCCGTCGCGTGGTCTTTTGGACGGCGGCTGCGGTTGCGGCGCTCGTCGCCTTTGGCCGCATTGTGATCGGTGCGCACTTTTTGACTGACGTGAGCTGCGGCTTTGCCCTGGTGCTGGCACTTGAGTGCCTTGCCGCGCGCATTGCCTATCCGGGCGGCGTACAATAGCGGCGTTTAAATCATCGGGCCCATGCCCGGCTAGAGAGGATTGCCATGCTCGCGTTCAACAACGACTATTCCCACGGTGCTCATCCGGCAGTGCTGCAGGCGCTCGTCGATACCAACATGGAGCCGCAGCCCGGCTACGGTACCGATGCGCACACCGAGCGTGCCAAGCAGCTGATTCGTGAGGCCTGTCAGGCACCCGATGCCGACGTATTTTTCCTGGTAGGCGGCACGCAGGCCAACGCGACGGTGATCGACATGCTGCTCGCGCCCTACGAGGGCGTCGTTGCCGCCGAGACCGGCCACGTCGCCTGCCACGAGGCGGGTGCCATCGAGTTTGGCGGCCACAAGGTGCTCACCATCCCCGGCTACGAGGGCAAGATGCATGCCGAGGATCTCGAGAATTATATCCAGGTGTTCTACGAAAACGAGAGCTACGAGCACACGGTGTTTCCGGGCGCGGTGTACGTGAGCCTGTCGACCGAGTACGGCACGCTGTACTCCAAGGCCGAGCTCGCGGCGATTCACGCGGTGTGCCAGAAGCGCGAGATTCCGCTGTTTGTGGATGGCGCCCGACTGGCCTATGCGCTGGCAGCCGATGAGTGCGACATTACCCTGCCCGAGCTGGCGCAGCTGTGCGACGTGTTCTACATCGGCGGCACCAAGTGTGGCGCGCTTTGCGGCGAGGCCGTGGTGTTTTGTGGCATGCACGCTCCGGCGCATCCCATTCCGCGTATTAAGCAGCACGGCGCGCTGTTGGCCAAGGGCCGCCTGACGGGCGTGCAGTTTGAGGCGCTCTTTACCGATGGCCTGTATTTTGAGATTGGTCGACAGGCGATTCAGACGGCCCAGGCGCTGCGTCGTGTGCTGCACGAGCGCGGCTACCAGTTCTTTTTGGAGACGCCCACAAACCAGCAGTTCGTGATTTTGCCCAACGAGGACATGGCCCGCATTCGCGAGCATGCGGCGATCGAGTACTGGGAAAAGTACGACGATACCCACACGGTGGTGCGCTTTTGCACCAGCTGGGCCACGACGCAGGAGGACATCGACGCGCTGGCGGCTGTCCTGTAGCCTGATGTAATGACGAGGGGCCGCCTTGCGCTGGGTTTGGCGCAAGGCGGCCTTTGTTTTTGAGAGAGAAGGGTTGTATGACCGAGATGTCCGAGCCGGCGATTCGCCTGGCGACGCCCGAAGACGCGCCGGCGTTGCTTGCCATCTATGAGCCGTATGTGCGCCAGACGGCGATTACCTGCGAATACGAGGTGCCGAGCGTTGAGGAGTTCGCCGGGCGCATCGAGCGTACGCTCAAGCGCTATCCGTATCTGGTGATGGAGCTGGACGGGCGTCCGGTAGGCTATGCCTATGCGAGTCCGCTCAACAGCCGCGAGGCATACGACTGGTCGGTCGAGACGTCGATTTACCTGGCACGCGACGTGCGCCACGGCGGGCTGGGCCGCAAGCTGCACGATGCGCTCAAGCAGTGCCTGATCGCGATGGGCATCACCAACATGTGCGCGCTCATCGCCGTGCCGCACGACAAGGACGACGAGTATCTAACGCACAACAGCCAGGACTTCCATGCCCATATGGGATATCGCTTGGTGGGTGCTTTCGACCGCTGTGCCCAAAAGTTCGGCCGCTGGTACGACATGTGCTGGATGGAGCTGGTCCTGGCCGAGCGCACCCCCAACCAGCCCAAACCAACCTGGTTCCCCGACCTCCTCGCCTAAAACCACCACAAAGGTGCCTATCCCCATTGTGGTGGTTAGCCGATGGGCTCGGTGTATTTGGCGCGGTCGGTGCGTTGGATGCGCTTGGAGATGTGCAGCGGGCGGCCGTCGGTGTCGTAGACGTAGTCGGTGATCAGGATCAGCGCCTGCCCGCGCTCGACGTTGAGCAAAAACGCCTCGTTTTGCGAGGCATAGCACACCTCAAAGGTCTTGTGCCCCTGTGCCGGCGCGCGATGGAATTCTTGGCGCAGCGTGGCGTAGAGCGAACCGTTGATATCGCGGTCGATGAGTGCCTCGAAGCTTGGCGGCAGATAGGTGGTCTCCAGGCACAGCGGCGCATCGTCCAGATAACGCAGACGGACAAGTTTGACGAGCTTGCTGCCCACGGCGGCGTCAAAGAACTTAGCTATGCTGCCGGCCGCCTTGGCAAAGCCCGAGTCCACGGTGCGCGTGGTGGGCTTCATGCCCTGGCCTTCGACCTGCTTGGTATAGCTCGAAAACATCAGGTTGTTCTCGTGGAGTGCGGGCGTGTCGGCCACAAAGGCGCCACGCCCGCGCTCGGTGCGCACCAGGCCCTCATCAACGAGCACCTTAAGGGCGTGGCGCACGGTGCTGCGCGACAGACCCGATTCGTCCATGAGTTCCATCTCGGACGGCAGCTTGTCTTCGCGTGCGTAGGTGCCGGCGGCGATGCGGTCACGCAGCGTACCCGCCAGACGCTCGTATTGGGCCAAGTTCTTTTTTGACGAAGTGCTCATGCGAATAACCTGTATCTAACTTATATGCTTACTGAACCAAGCATGTATCCAACATGACAACAAAACCGCTGGTAATGGATTGCCGAAAACTTTACCAGCAAAATTTCTAAGACAAATATAGCATACAACTAGTCGACATAACCAAAACATGTATGTAACTTATATGCCATCGAGAGCATCAAACGAGAAGAAAGGCTGATGCACGATGACTACTCAGGAACAGGTTAAGGACGTCGTCTCCCAGGTTTTGGCTGACAAGGCGGACAAGGGCGGCATCAAGCGCGTCGTGTGGATCGGCGCTGGCGGATCCAACGGCGGCAACTATCCTGCCCAGTACTTTATGGAGCACGAGGCCACGCAGGTCGTGAGCTCCAGCTACACCAGCAACGAGTTCGTGCACGCCACCCCGGCCTACGTCAACGAGAACACCCTGGCCGTCGTCGTGTCCATGCGCGGCACCAAAGAGACCATCGTCGCCGCCCAGGTCGCCAAGGATCACGGCGCCAGCACCATCGCCATCTATGTCGACGAGTCCGGCCTCACCGAAGTCTGCGACTACAAGATCCAGTATGACAGCCTGGCCGTCGATGAGTCCTGCATGGGCCGCACCAACTCCGCCGTCGTGACCATGATCGCCATGGAGCTTACGCAGCAGACCGAGGGCTATGCCGAGTACGAGACCGCTATGGCCGCCTTCGACCTGGTCGATCCCATCTATCGCAAGGCCGTCGAGTACACCCGTCCGCTCGCTGCCAAGTGGGCCGAGCAGAACGCCGACAAGCCCTGCATCAACGTCATGGCTCAGGGTCCGCTCTTTGGCGCCGCCTATGTCTTTAGCATCTGCAACGTGCAGGAGATGCTGCAGATCGACTCCTGCACCATCAACACCTGCGACTTCTTTCACGGCCCCTTCGAGATCCTGGACAAGCGCACCTCGCTGTTCCAGCTCATCAGCGTCGGCCGCAGCCGCTGCAACGACGAGCGCGGCATCCGCTTTGTCAACCAGTACGGTGGCGAGCGCGTCTATCAGCTCGACGCCAAGGAGCTCGGCCTCAACGATATCAAGGACAGCGTGAGCGAGTACTTCAACCACCTGATCTTTGCCCCGATCCTCAACAACGTCTACATGCGTGCACTCTCCGCCGTCACCCACAAGGACTACATGACGCGCCGTTACATGTGGAAGCTGGATTACTAAGGGATAGAGCGGCCTAACAGCCCAATACCCCTCATGAGTTGCGGTGGAATAGTTCCTGTTTGGGAGCGTGAAGCCTCTGTTTGAGAACTATTTCACCGCAACTGCTAGAGCGGCACTTGGGGACATTCCCTTTTTGCCGGCAGTTTGGGACACTCCTTGTTTCAAGAGATTTCCCGTTCGCCGATTTCAGTCTTGATAAATGTATATAACGACTATAACGTAGCATGAAACATATTGGAAATAATACCGAGGAGGCTGCGTTGAAGAAAAGCAATCTGGGCTATGTGCTGGTGCTGATCGCCGCGCTTATGTGGGGCACCATCGGAATCTTTGTTAACGGAATATCGGCCCTGGGCGTTTCGTCTCAGAGCATGGCGGCTTTCCGTCTGCTGACCGGTGCCATCATGATGGCACCGGTTCTTGCCTTCATGGGCTGCCGTTCAAACGCCTGCGAGGGGAGGGCTGCTACGCCCTGGGCGCTGTTTAAGGCGAGTCCCATGGAGCTCATTCCCTGCGCTCTGGTGGGTATTGTTGGACTGGCCGTCGCCAACACGTGCTATTACGAGTGCATGGGCGAGGTGGGTATGTCCACGGCCTCGGTGCTGCTCTACACCTCGCCGGTGTTTGGCGTCGTGCTCGGCCGCGTGCTTTATCGCGAGGACGTGACCCCCAACAAGCTCGTCGCCATCGTCTTTAACATTGTGGGTTGCGTGCTCGCGGTGACGAGCGGCGATCTGTCCGGTTTCCATTTCTCGGTTTGGGGCGTTGCGTCGGGTGTGATCGCCGGACTGTGCGGTGCACTGCTGGCTGTGTTTAGCCGCATGGCTACCAAGACACTTCATCCGCTAACGGTGACGTTTTGGGGCTTTGTCTTTGGCGGATGCTTTATGGCGCTGCTTTCGGCTCCGTGGTCCGATATGGCCGCGGCAATGTCCCCGCAGCCCATCCTACTGTTCGCGGGCTTTGGCTTTATTCCGACAGCTCTTGCGTACATCTTCTATATGCAGGGCCTTTCGATGGATCTTGAGACGTCGAAGGTGCCGGTCGTGGCTTCGTTCGAAACCGTGGCGACCGTTCTGGTCGGTATTGGCGTCTATGCCGAGTCCTCCGGCGCGATAAAGGTCCTGGGCATTGTGCTGGTGCTCATGTCCATCCTGATTATGAACACCGACCTCTCCAAGCTGCGCAACAGCGTCATTGCCAAACGTATTGTCGAGAGCATGACCTTTAAGCCCAACGCGTGGTGGACCGAAAAATCTCAGGACATGGATCTGTTTAAGGAACGCACCGGCATCGCGCTGGAGCCCACCGTGCAGGAAAGCCCCTGGTACTTCGTGCGATAAGGGATTGCGCACGGCGTCCGACCTGGGATTATCCAGCCAGCGCCGGCCTACCCAGCCCCAACGTTTCAAGTACGTTAAACCCGTCAACGGTCGATTTTCACCCGCGAACGGTCTTTATACTAATTAGCAATATAAGCAACGTATAAGACGTTATAATGACCATAACGAAAAGGAGGAGGCAAGATGAATCAGATCATTCTCGCATCTCATGGCGGCCTGGCCGCAGGCGCCAAAGACACGCTCGAGATGGTTCTCGGCGACGTGTCGAACGTCCACGTCGTGTCGCTTGCTCGTGACGACAAGGAGCCCATCACCAATAAGGTGGACGCCATGATCGCCACGTTCAACGCGGACGACACCGTCTATGTGCTGACCGATATGCTCGGCAGCTCGGTCAACAACAGCATGGTCGAGCTTTCCAAGAACGGCACGAAGTTCACGGTTGTCAGCGGTTTCAACATCCCGCTGGCGCTCACGCTCGCTATGAGCCCCGTCCCCGTCAAGGGCGCCGAGCTCGCGGCCCTCATCAACGAGGCCCGCACCGGTCTGACCAACCCCAACGCACCGGTCGAGGTCGCCGCGGCTCCCGCCAAGAAGGCCAAGGCGTCCCGTCACAGCTCCGGTCCCGCCAAGATTGTCCTCGCGCGTCTTGACTACCGTCTGCTGCACGGCCAGGTCGTCTTTACCTGGACCACCAAGGTCCAGGCCGAGCGCATCATCGTCGTCGACAACGCTGCCGCCAACGATGACATCAAGAAGGGCGCTCTCAAGCTTGCCAAGCCCCAGGGCGTGCGCCTGAACGTCTTTACCGTCGAGCGTGCCCTCGCCAAGATGGACAAGCTCAACACCCTCGGCGAGCGCGTCATGTTCGTCTTTGGCAACACGGCCGAGATGCTGCAGTTCTGCCAGGGCTACAAGCTCGACGCCATCAACCTGGGCGCCACCGCCAACCACGACGGTGCCGATCAGATCGGCGGCAAGGACAGCTCCGTCTTCCTCGACGCCACCCAGAAGGCCGACGTCAACCAGCTGCTCGACATGGGCATCAAGCTCTACGTCCAGCAGACCCCTACGTATCAGAGCGTCGACATCGACGCCAAGCTGTAATCAACCAGGCTTTTGCCTGACTGAAAGGAGAAGGGTATGAATACGTTCATCAGTGCGGTGCTCGTCGGCCTCGTCGGCGTGTTCTGCATGTGGGACTCCCGCCTGCTCGGTCGTCTTAACTTCGAGCAGCCCCTCGTTGGCGCTACGCTCGTCGGTCTGCTGCTGGGCGATGTGCCCACCGGCCTTGCCGTCGGTGCCGCCGTCGAGCTCGTGTCCATGGGCCTGGTGCAGGTCGGCGCCGCCGTTCCGCCCGATATGGTCCTGGGCGGCATCGTGGCAGCTGCCTTCGCGTGCCTGACCGATGCTTCTGCTGAGACCGCCATGACGATCGCCATCCCGGTCGCCGTCCTGGGTCAGCTCCTCGGCATCGTGTTCCGTTCCATCATCGCCGCCCTCACCCATGTGGCCGATAGCGCGATCGATAACGGTAACTTCAAGACCGCCTACCGTATGCACATCTGCGCCGGCTCCGGTCTGTACGCCATCATGTACTTCCTGCCGATCTTCCTGGCCGTCTTTGTTGGCACCGACCTGGTTCAGGCCATCGTCAACATGGTTCCCGAGTGGCTGTCCACTGGTCTTAACGTTTCGACCAAGATCATGACCGCCTACGGCTTGGCCCTGCTGCTCACCATGATGATCAAGAAGGGTATGACTCCGTTCCTGTTCATCGGTTTCCTGCTCGCCGCTTACCTCAACCTGTCCGTCATCGCGGTCGCTCTGATCGGTGTGTGCCTGGCTGTCGTCTTCATGGGCTTCAAGTTCAACGGTTCCCATGCAGCCGCCGGTGTCGATTCCGACTACGATCCGCTCGAAGACGACGAAGACTAAGGAGGAACACACTATGGCAACCGCAACCAAGGACGTGTCCCTGAACAAGAAGGTCAGCCAGTTCTTCTGGCGCTCCTGGGCCATCCAGGCCTCTTGGAACTACGAGCGTCAGATGAACATGGGCTTCCTCTACGGCATGGTTCCCACGCTCGATCGCCTCTATCCGGATGAGTCCGACCCCAAGCAGCTCGCCGCTAAGAAAGAGGCTTACCACCGTCACATGGCGTTCTACAACTGCACCCCGCAGACGAGCGCTTTCATCCTAGGCCTCGCCGCCTCCATGGAGGAAGAGTACGCCAAGGATCCCGAGAACTTCGACCCCGATTCGATCAACGCGGTCAAGACCTCCCTTATGGGTCCGCTTTCCGGCATCGGTGACTCCTTCTTCCAGGGCACCATCCGCGTTATCGCCTTTGGCCTGGGTGTTCAGCTGGCTCAGCAGGGCTCCATCATGGGCCCGATCCTGGCCATGCTCATCTCCATCGTGCCCTCCGTGCTGATCACTTGGTTCGCAGCCAAGATCGGCTATCAGGGCGGCCACGAGTACCTGAGCAAGCTCCAGGGCGGCGACCTCATGGAGAAGCTCATGTATGTCTGCGGTATCGTGGGTCTTATGTCCGTGGGCGGCATGATCGCCACGCTGATCGGCGCCACCACCCCGCTGCAGTTCGCTGACGGCACCGTCGTGATCCAGGACATCCTGGACGGCATGATGCCCCAGATGATCTCCCTCGGCCTCACCGGCCTTATGTACTGGCTCATCAAGAAGAACGTCAACACCGGTTGGCTTCTCGTGATCGCCATCGTGGGCGGCATCGCCCTCTCCGCGGCCGGCATCCTGGCCTAGTCGCGACCAAGCGCCTAACCGCTTTCCCCCGGGGGCCTGCCTGGCATCCCATACCCCAGGCAGGCTTCCATCCCTAGATGTGTCAAAGGGACAGTTCCTTTGACACATCCTCAACGGGCCGGCGACTCGGTCCAAACCACGGTAACCCTGCGAGCGCCCGGCAATGTGGCGCCGCAAAAAATCGAAAGGAATGTGTCAGATGTACGAGATCGATCTTAACCTCCCTAAGCAGATCGTCGCTGACGTCCTGTCCAACCACGAGATCCACAGCGTCGCCTTCGTCGGCTGCGGTGCTTCCATGTCCGACCTTTACCCTGCCAAGTACTTCCTGGCCAACAACACGGACAAGCTGAACGTTCAGATCTTCACCGCTAACGAGTTCAACTACGACACGCCTTCCTGGGTCAACGAGCACACCTTCGTGATCACCTGCTCCCTGGGTGGCTCCACGCCCGAGACCGTCGAGGCCAACAAGACCGCCAAGAAGCACAACTGCCCGGTCGTCTCCCTCACCAACAAGGCCGGCTCCGCTCTGACCGTCGACGCCGACCACGTCATCGTTCACGGCTTCCATGCCAACTACGCTGCCAAGTGCGAGAAGCCTGGCTACGCCATCGCTCTTGCTCTCGAGATCCTTCAGCAGACCGAGGGCTATGACCACTACGAGGACATGATCACCGGCCTCACCAACGTCTTCGAGCTCTGCGAGAACGCAGCTCAGTCCGCCAAGGGCCTCGCCAAGCAGTTCGCCCAGGACTTCAAGGACGACAAGATGATCTACTTCATGGCCTCTGGTGCCTCCGAGAAGATGGCTTATTCTCACGCCGCCTTCCTGTTCACCGAGATGCAGTGGATCGACGCCGCCGCCTACAACACCGGCGAGTACTTCCACGGCCCGTTCGAGGTTTCCACCGAGGGTAAGCCCTACGTCTTCTTCATGTCCGATGGTGCCACCCGTCCGATGGACGCCCGCGCCCTCACCTTCCTTAAGCGCATGGGCGCCAAGGTCGCTCTGATCGACTCCAAGGACTACGGTCTGGCCGACGCCGTGCCGGCAAGCGTCGTCACCTACTTCAACCCGCTGCTGCACCTCGCCGTTATGCGCGAGTACGGCAACCAGATCGCCGAGGCCCGTCAGCACCCGCTGACCATGCGTCGCTACATGTGGAAGCTTTCCTACTAATCACAAGTAAGTAGACCTTACGGGTTGATTGAGAGGGGATGGGGTTTTGCCCCGTCCCCTTTTTTGCTTTGGGGAGGGCGTGTCTGTCGCGTCGCAAAACACCAGATAAAACCTACCAAAATAAACCTGTCCCTTTTTGGCAGGTGGGAGGAGATGCGTATGATCAAGGCAGTGCTGTTTGATATGGACGGCGTGCTGGTCGATACCGAGTGGTTCTACAACCGTCGCCGCGTGGCCTTTATGGAAGAGAAGGGGTTCCATTTTGACGAGATCCCCGATCTTTCGGGGTCTAACGAGCCTGCCATTTGGAAGTCGCTGGTGCCCGACGATATTGAGCTGCGCGAGCGTCTGCGCGTGGAGTACAAGCAGGTCTACAGCCCGGTTCACCCCGTTCCGTATGCCGAGCTGCTCAACGAGCAGACGGAGCCGGTGATGCGCGAGCTGCACGAGCGCGGCGTGAAGTGCGCCATCGCAAGCTCGTCCTATCGTGAGCTCATTGACGAGCTGGTTGAGATTGCCGGTATCGCCGACGTGCTGGACTACACCATCAGCGGTCACGAGTGCAGTGCGTTTAAGCCCGACCCCGAGATCTACCTGCGTGCCATGAAGGCGCTGGGAGTTGACCCCGCCGAGTGCCTGGTTATCGAGGACTCGCCTTTGGGTATCGAGGCCGGCAAGCGCTCCGGCGCCCGCGTCCTGGCACTGCGTCCGCATGAGGGCGTCAACCTGGACCAGTCCGCCGCCGACGTCGTCATCGACAACCTGAGCGACATTTTGGCCGCTCTGTAGTGTCAATCCACCGCGAGAAGCACTGGTTCACGCGTCATTTGCTGCAGATTGGCTTAATTTGGCATCAATTTAGATCCGTTTGGCTTCGATTCGGGCTAAGTGAGTAGACTTTTTGGCGCAGGCCGAGCACAAAGCGTTTCTGACTTAGTAAAACCGCAGGTCACAGAGGTGGCTGCTATTGGCTGTGCTCGGGAGGTCGCGAAAAGTCTACTCACTTAGAATTTGGGCCTTTGGTTGTGGGGTCACCGGTCCCGTTTTGGTTGTCGAGAGAGGGTGAATTGAGGCGCCCTCTGTCGCTCCATGCTACAATCGCCGACATACCCCACAACTACATCTGCCTTCGAAGGGAGCCTACGTGGCGAACGCCATCGATCAGCTCACGGACCGCGTGCTCGTGCTCGGCCGCCTTACCATCGTCCGCCGCGCTATTACCGCTGTGGCGGTCACCATTTCTGCCGTTCTCCAGACATTTCTGATCCAGGCGTTCATTCGGCCCGCCGACTTGCTTCCGAGCGGCCTTACCGGCGTCGCGGTCCTGCTCGATCGCGTTACCTCGCTCGGTGGCGTTCACATCGACATCTCGCTCGGTATGCTCGCGCTCAACATCCCCGTGGCGCTCCTATGCTGGAGCGGCATTAGCAAGCGCTTCGTCATCTTCTCGATGATGCAGGTCGTGCTTTCGTCGCTGTTCCTCAACATCTTTCATTTTGCCCCGTTTTTGGGCGACAAGATCATGCTCATCATTTTTGGCGGCGTGGTCTCGGGTCTGGGCGCTGCCATCGCGCTTAAGTCCGGCGCATCTACCGGCGGCACCGACTTTATCGCGCTGTGGGTCTCCAACCACACGGGCAAGACCATCTGGGGCGTCATCTTTGGTTTTAACTGCTTTATCCTGGCGATCTTTGGGCTTATGTTTGGCTGGGACAATGCGGCGTACTCCATCGTGTTCCAATTTATTTCGACCAAGACCATCGACAGCTTCTATCATCGCTACGACCGCGTGACGCTGCAGATCACGACGCGCAAGGCAGACGAGGTCATGACCGCCTATGTTGACCATTTTCAGCACGGCATTAGTTGCGCCGAGGTCATCGGCGGATATAGCCGCGAAAAGATGTACCTGCTGCACGCCGTTGTCTCGACCTACGAGAGCCAGGACATTATCAAGCTGGTGTGCGACATTGATCCCGGTGCCGTGATCAACGTGTTCCACACGCTCAGCTTTGTGGGCGGCTGGTGGGGTGGTCATGTCGACGAGCCCATGCCCACGGCCGTTCCCGATCCCGACAAGCCCGCGCGCATAGCGAGTCGTCAGGCGCGCCTTAGCGAGCAGGACATCTTGCAGCAGGACGACGGCAAGTAGGGTTTTGGCTTTTTGCCGGTCAAGCGCAGCCCATCCGAATGAGCCCCCCGAAAGCCCCGTTGCTTTCGAGGGGCTCTCGTTTGACCAGATAAAACCTACCAAAATAGACCTGTCGCTTTTTGGTAGGCAGGGTGTATCGTTTTATCGTTATGATGTAACATAGAGCTAGACGTTATATACGTATTAGTTATTTCGATATTTCGATAAGAGTGATTAGATATGCCTGCACCCAAAAATGCACCGCTTTACCAGCAGATTTACGACGAAATCAAGGACGCGATCGAGAAAGGTGTTTATGCACCCAAGGAGCGTATTCCGTCCGAGCTTGAGCTTGCCGAGCAGTACGAGGTGAGCCGTATTACGGTGCGCCGCGCCGTCGAAGAGCTATGCTCCGATGGCTACCTGGTTAAGCAGCAGGGCCGCGGTACCTTTGTTTCCACGCCGCACATCAATCGCCAGTTCCACGCCTCGACGCTGCAGACGTTTACCGCACTGTGTGCCAGCAACGGCATGAAGGCCGGTGCACATGTGGTCGATTGCCAGATCGTTCCGGCGCGCCAAAACGAGATGGAGTTCTTTGGCCTGCAGAAGGATGCGCTGCTGCTGCATATTAAGCGCGTGCGTACGGCCGACGGCGAACCCATCTTTGAGGAGAACATCTTTGTGCCGTTTGACGCCTACCGTGAGCTGTTGACGGCCGATCTTGAGGACAAGTCGATTTTTGCCGAGGTCGAGCGTGTTGGCGGAACCCCGATTGTCTCGGTTGGCTACCGCACGGTCGAGGCCGTTCGAGCTAACGCCGAGCAGGCGGCCGAGCTGGGCATTGCTCCGCACGATCCGCTGCTCAACCTGCGTGCCGGCTTTATCGGTCCCAATGGCGAGCCGGTCCTGATGGGTAAGCAGTACTACGTGGGCAGCCGCTACGTCATGGTGATGTAGCTCTAGTTGCGCGGTTTTCCAAACCGCGCAACGGCTCGACGCTGCAAGCCCGCCAGAGCGGCAATCTGCAGAATGAGCGTGGAAAATCTCCCGTTTTTGGCTCGGTTACGGCCTCAAAGTGGGAGATTATCCACGCTCATCCGGAAAGTGTCCAAAAATCCACGCTCGTTCCTTTCGGATTGCGCCGCCCGTGGCCGGCAGCCGTGCGCCACCGGTCCGCGTGGCGGCGTATAATCGGCGGCAGATGACTTGGACGTTAGGAAACCATGACCGATAGCATGCAGCAGATGGCGCTCGACACGCTCGGCGCCTATTTTGGCTACACCTCGTTTCGCCCGGGGCAGGACCGTATGGTCGATGCGATTCTTGCCGGTCGCGATGCGCTGGGCGTTATGCCCACAGGCGCCGGCAAGTCCATTTGCTACCAGGTGCCCGCGCTCATGCTGCCCGGCATCACCTTTGTGGTGAGTCCGTTGCTCTCCCTTATGGAGGACCAGACCCGTGCGCTGCTCGCGGCGGGCGCGCGACCCAGCTATCTCAACTCCAGCCTTACTCCGGCCCAGCAAAATACCGTGCTCAAGCGGGCGCGCGAGGGCCGCTACCAGCTTATGTACGTGGCGCCCGAGCGCCTGCTCGAGCCGCGCTTTTTAGCCTTTGCGCAGGAGGCCGCGGCGGACGGCGGCATTGGCGTGCCGCTCGTGGCCATTGACGAGGCTCACTGCGTGAGTCAATGGGGCCAGGATTTTCGACCCGCCTACCTGCAGATTCGCGAGTTCATCGATTCTCTGCCGCAGCGCCCCATCGTGGCGGCCTTTACCGCCACGGCGACCGAGCGCGTGCGTGCGGACATTCAGCAGATGCTCGGCCTGCGCGACCCGGCTACCGTCGTGACGGGTTTCGACCGCAAGAACCTCTACTTTGGCTGCGAGGAGATGGGCGACAAGGCCAAATCCGCGTGGGTGCGCGACTACGTAATCGCGCATTCGAGCGAGAGCGGCATCGTGTACTGCTCGACCCGCAAGACCGTCGATGAGCTGGCAGGTGAGCTTGCCGAGGCGCTGGGCCCCAGCGGCATTCGCGTGGGCCGCTACCATGCCGGCATGGGCAATGACGCCCGCCGCCAGAGTCAGCGTGCCTTTATCGATGACGATATCCAGGTGATGGTCGCCACCAACGCCTTTGGCATGGGCATCGACAAGCCCAACGTTCGCTATGTCATCCATAACAACGTGCCCGAGAGCATCGAGGCCTACTATCAGGAAGCGGGCCGCGCCGGCCGCGATGGCGACCCGGCCAGCTGCCACCTGCTGTGGAACGGCAACGATTTTCGCATGCGCCGCTTTCTGATAGACCGCGGCGATGCTGCCGACGAGGCACTCGACGATGAGCAGCGCGCGTGGGCGCTCCAGAACCGCTACCGCCTGCTCAGCCAGATGGAGGGCTACTGCAATACCACCGGCTGCCTGCGCGAATACATGCTGCGCTACTTTGGCGACGAGGCCGCGGCCGAGCATGCTGCTGCGGCTGGTGCGGGCGCCACCGCCACGGACGAAGCCGAGGGCTGCGGCAACTGCAGCAACTGCCTCACGCAGTTCGAGGTCGAGGACGTCACCGATATGGCCCGCGCTGCCGTGCGCTATGTGGCCACGCGTCCCATGCGTTTTGGCAAGTCGCTGATCGCCGACGTGCTCCACGGCGGCAACACCGAGCGCATTCGCCAGATGCATCTGGACGAGGACCGCGGCTACGGTGAGCTGTCGAGCGAATCGGTCGGGCGCATCAAGGACATCATCGGGCAGCTGTGCGGCCGCGGTTATTTGGCAACCTCGCAGGGGCAGTACCCGGTCGTTGGGCTGGGCCCGCGTGCCGTCGAGGTCGAGGATGAGGCGTTCGCCTTTACCGTTAAGCGTCGCGCGTCCAAGCGCAAGGCCTCGGCCCGCGCCCGCCGTGCGGTG
>OGXT01002207.1_pt1 | contig 16053 bp, 19 predicted proteins | sample 1576361 | NCBI WGS metagenome assembly OGXT01 (sample SAMEA3541514, study PRJEB24748) | human gut metagenome | biome: human gut; feature: human-associated habitat; material: faeces | place: China | collected 2012 | reverse complement strand
TACTAACCTAGAAACTTGTAACCATTTAGAATTGATTCTAACTCGTATACGACCACAAGTTCCTGGAGCAGAGGGAGGGCCGTTCCGTCGCCGATATCTTCGCGTCAAGCGGCGAGGGGTATTTCCGGGACCTGGAGTCCCGGGTTCTGGCGGAGCTGTGCCGCCGGGAGGGCATCGTCCTGGCCACCGGCGGCGGCGCGGTGCTGCGGCGGGAGAACCGGAGGCTGCTGCGGGACGGGGGCCTGGTCATCTTCCTGGACCGGTCCCCCTGGGCCATCCGCCGCACCCTGCGGCGGCAGGGCCGTCCCCTGCTGACGGATGACGGGGCCATTTTCCGCCTGGCCCGGCAGCGGCGGGACCTGTACCGGGCCGCCGCCCACCATTCCGTCAACAAATCCACAGCCCGCCAGGCGGCGGAGGAAGCCGTCCGCCTATGGAGAGAGGAGCAGACATGAAAATTCTCATTCTCAACGGCCCCAACCTGAACCTGCTGGGAAAGCGGGAGCCGGGCATCTACGGCACCGGCAGCTACGACGACCTGTGCATGGAGCTTGTAGCCTATGCCGCCGCCCGGGACATCCGGGTGGACATCCGCCAGAGCAACCACGAAGGGGCGCTCATTGACGAGATACAGGCCGCCGACGGGGTGTATGACGGCATCGTCATCAACCCCGGGGCCTATACCCACTACAGCTACGCCATCTATGACGCCCTGCTGGCCGTCAGCGTCCCGGCGATAGAGGTCCACCTCAGCAACATCAACCGCCGGGAATCCTTCCGCCGCATCTCCGTCACCGCTCCAGCCTGCCGGGCCCAGATCGTGGGCCATGGCTTCCTGGGCTATATGGAGGCCATGGACCTGCTGGCAGGAGGTGGTCCTCTGGTATGAGGCTGTGCGTCATCGGCGACCCGGTGGGGCACAGCCTGTCCCCCCTGCTGCACCGGTGGATGCTGGACCGGGCGGGATTGACGGGCAGCTATGAGACCGTCACCGTGACCCCGGACACCCTGCCGGAGTTTCTGGCGGCGGCCCGGGCCGGGGCCTGGGACGGCTGCAACGTCACCATGCCGCTGAAGCAGGCGATCCTTCCCCTGCTGGATGAGCTGGACCCGGCGGCTGCCGTCTGCGGGGCGGTGAACACCGTGTGCTTCCGCCGGGGCCGGTCCGTGGGATACAACACCGACGCCCCGGGCATCCGGGCGGGGCTTCTGGCCCACGGCGCGGACCCCCGGGCGGGACAGGTGCTGATCATCGGCAACGGCGGGGCGGCCCGGGCGGCCCGCTTCGCCCTGGGGGACTGCCGCCTGCTGACGGCGGCACGGCACGGCGGGGACATCCCCCTGGACCGGCTGCCCCAGGCGGCCCGGGGCAGCCTTGTGGTCATCAACGCCACCCCTCTGGGGATGGAGGGCTTTCCGCCCTTTGCCAGCCTCTCCTTCCTGGACGCGCTGCCCCCGGGCGCGGCGGTGTTCGACCTGGTATACCACCCCCGGCAGACGGCCCTGCTGGCGGCGGCCCGGGACCGGGGCCTCACGGCCATCGGCGGCATGGAGCTGCTGGTGCAGCAGGCCATCCTGGCCTTTTCCCGCTTCACCGGCACGGCCCTGGACCGGGAGGCCGTCCGCCGGGACCTGCTGGCGATGGTGGGGGAGAAATAAAAAATACACGCCGCAATCCTCTCAGATTGCGGCGTGTTTGCGTGCGTGTAAGCACAGGCCTGCGGGGCCGTGGGGGCCGAGTTATAACCTGCACCGATTCAGCAGGTGGGTTGTCTCCAGCTTGCTTCGTAGCTTCCAACTTCCAGCCGCAGACGGCAGCCGGGAGGCCTGCTGTTCACATACTGATCCGACATCCCCTATAACAAAATGTGAGGATAAAAAAGGCCCGTCACACCTCGCAGGGAGCCGTCTTCCGACGACACCCATAGTATAGCAGACCCGGCGGGAAAATAAAAGGGGAAACTTGCGGATTCCCCCTGGAATTTTCCGGAAGCGGCCCCCGCCCTTCGGCATTTTCACGAAAGGGCTTTCGGTTTGCTAAAATCGTTTCCGGCATGGAAAAGGCGCTCCATTGGAGCGCCTTTTGTGTTCCATATGCCGGATGCAGCATCCATAAACCGGAAACCGGTCAGGAATTTTCGTCATCCTCGTCCATCAGCTGCTCCATAAACAGGTCATACACCCGCTGCAGCTCCTCGTCGCTGTCCAGGGTGGTCAGCAGCTCCTCGCCGTTTTCCGTCACGGACTTCAGAATCACCAAGCCGAAATCCTCGGCGGCTGCCTCGTCGGTCTCGTCGTCCACCGTGGGGAAGAAGGCCATATAGGTCTGGCCGTTGTCCTCCAGGGCGTCCACATATTCCAGCTCGATGTCGTTGCCGTCCTCATCGGTCAGGGTGATGAAATTGGGGCCGAATTCTTCGCTCATTTCCGTTTACCTCCTGTTGCAGTTGCCTGTATCATACCCGATTCCGCCGGAAAAAGCAAGTGATTCTTATTTTTCCCGCAGCATCCGCAGCACCCGCCGGGGTGTGGGGGGATTGCCCTTATACAGGGACATCAGCCGGTATACCCGGCCCGCCAGGGCCGTCAGCACCCCGGCGCACACCACCACCAGCGCCAGGGACACCAGGCCCCCCAGCAGGGAGGTCTGCCCCAGCAGCACCCGGCTGGGCGTCACCAGAATGGCGGTGAAGGGCACATAGTCCAGCCACCGGGCCGAGGAGGTCATGCCGTCCATGCCCCCGGCGAACATGCAGCAGAAGAAGCTGGCCACCAGCACCAGGGAAAACAGCACGTTGGTGCTGGACAGGTCCTCGGCCTTTCCGGCCATGGACCCGCCGATGGCGGACAGACTGCAATACAGCAGGAAGCCCGCCAGCAGCAGTCCCGCCGCCTCCAGCATGGCGGGAACGCTGAACAGACCCGTCAGCCGTCCCACGCCCTTGAGCACCTCCAGCAGCGGCAGGGTCACCCCCGTCTGCCGGACCACGGCTCCGCCGATGGCAAAGCCACCTGCCAGACCCGCCGCCCATACGGCCAGCTGCAGAAGCCCCGCCAGGGCTGTGGCCAGCACCTTGCCCAGCACCATGGCCCCCGGCTCCACGGACACCAGGAACAGGTCCATGAGCTTGGAGGTTTTTTCCAGGATCACGCTGGCCGCCGTGCTCTGGCCGTACAGCAGCACCAGGAAATACAGCAGCATCAGCGACGCAAACGGCAGCAGCATGGACAGCAGGCCCATGGCCTCCCCTTCCCCGGTCTGCCCGCCGGTGACGGTGACCTCCACCGGCGCCGTCAGAAGGGCCCTCTGCTCCGGCGTCAGGTCCGCCCGGTCCAGGGCCTCCTGGGTATAGCCCTCTTCGATCACCGGATTCTGCTCCGGGGCGGCGTTTTTCTGGTGCTGGGCCGCCACAGTCAGGGAGAGGATGGGGATCAGCAGGCACGCCAGGGCCACCGCGATGGTGGCCGTGCGCCAGCCCCTCTGCCGCAGCTGCTGGGTCAGGGTGAAGGAAAACACCCGTCCCAGTCCCTTGTATCGTTTCATCGGACCGCACCTCCCTTGGCCATGGACATCAGCTCACGCAGCTTCACCCGGCTGCCCCGGTGGACGATGAGTCCCGCATATACCCGGGACGCCAGGGTCAGCAAACCCCAGATCACCGCCGCCTGGATCGCCCAGGACGCCAGCACCAGCCAGAAGGACACATTGCCCCCGGCAAACTGCACCGGGGCGCAGAAAATACTCACAATGGGGCACAGGGTGAAAAACACCACCACCGGCCCGGAGGACACGGCCCCCACCACGCAGGAGGCCAGATACCCCGTCATGGTCAGCAGCATCACAGGCCCCGTGGCCTCGCCTGCCTCCTCCATGCCGGAGCAGCAGGCCCCGGCCACGCCGCCGATCAGGGACATGGTCAGATACCCCAGCCCCAGGGACACCAGCAGCACCAGCAGCACCCCCGCCGCCTGCCACAGGTCCTCCTGCACCCGGGGCACAGCCGCCAGCAGGCCGGACAGCTGCTTCTGCAGCACGCCGGGACCCATCAGCCCCGCCGTCAGCCCGCAGGACACCCCGAAGCCCGCCAGCATGGCCAGCAGCCACCCGAAGGTGAAGGCCATCACCGCCAGGATCTTCCCCGCCAGCAGGGCCATGGGCTTCACGCTGACCAGCAGCAGCTCCACCAGCCGGGAGTCCTTCTCCTCCACCACGGCCCGGATCACATAGGACGCGCTCATCAGGCACAGGATCATGGCCAGGATGGAATAGCCGTACTGGACCCAGAAGCCGTCCTCATGGGAGTCCTCCTCCCCGGTGGATGCCGTCAGGGCCTCCAGCTGCCGGGACGACAGGCCCGCCGCCTGCAGGCAGGCGTTCCGGACGGCCTGCCGGGCCGTCTCCGCCAGCTGGGACAGCTCCCCGGCGTGGGCGCTTTCGCTGCCGACCACCGCCACCTGATAGCCGGTCTCATCGCCGGTGATTGTCACCACAGCATCCGGCTCCCCGGCGCCGGCGGAAAAGTCCGTGTCCGCCCAATAGGCGTCGCCGGAGAAGTCCAGTGCCAGGTCCGTGCGGTTGTCCACCCGCACCGACGCCAGACCCGCAGTGTCCGATGTCTCCGGCGTCTCGCCGCCCAGGAGGGCCGTCAGCGGCATACTCACCGCCGCCAGCAGCACCATGATGATCAGCGTCACCCGGTTTGCCCTGCTTTTCAGCAGCTGCGACAGGGTGAAGCGGTACACCTGGCCCGTGCCGGACAGGTCACGCATCGGACTCACCCCCCACGGTTTCCACGAAAATCTCGTGAAGGGACGGCTCCCGCAGGTTGAACAGCACCACCGTGACCCCGGCCCGGGTCAGCCGGGCCAGCAGGTCGTTGGCCTGCTCCTGGCCGGTGACCTTCAGCTGATACTCAAACTCCTTCCGGGTCACGATCTGCGCCCCGCTTTCGGCGATGTACGGCCCGGCGTCCTCCTCGGTTTTCAGCTGTAAATGCACCCGGCCGTAGCCCTTCTTGATGTCGTTCAGGTGCCCCTGCAGAACCGTTCTGGACCGGTCCAGAATGGTCAGATCCGTGCAGAACTCCTCCACCGTGGCCATCTGGTGGCTGGACATGATCAGGTATTTCCCGGCGGCGATCTCCTCCCGGATGATCCCCTTGAACAGGTCCGTGTTGATGGGGTCCAGGCCGGACAGGGGCTCATCCAGGATCAGCAGCTCCGGGTCCGACAGCAGGGCCGCCATCAGCTGGATTTTCTGCTGATTGCCCTTGGACAGCTGGTCCGGCCGCTTGGGCTTCTCCCGCTGGGCGGAGCCGCCCAGAAGCCCCCGCCGTCCCGTCTGCGCCGGGGCGCTGGGATAGAGATACTCCTCCACCTCCAGCCGCTGTGCCCAGTACCGGATGCGCCGTTTGGCCTCCGCCCGGGGCACGTCCCGCAGGGCCGCGAAATACAGCAGCTGGTCCATCAGCGCATACTTGGGGTACAGGCCCCGCTCCTCCGCCAGATATCCCACGTTGCAGCGGCTGATATCCAGCGGTTCCCCATTCCACAGCACCTCTCCCCCGTCCCGGGACAGCATATTCAGCATCATGCGGATGCTGGTGGTTTTTCCCGCGCCGTTGGTGCCCAGCAGGGCATACACCCCCGGCCCGGGCATCCCGAAGGACAGCCGGTCCACCACCGTCCTGTCCCCGTATCGCTTGGTCAGGTCCTTTACCGTCAGGCTCATGTTTCTTCCTCCTCCCAGAATAACTGGTCCAATGTCTTATCCAGCGCCCGGCAGATGGCGATGCACAGGCGGATGGTGGGGTTATAGTCCCCCTTTTCGATGGCGTTGATGGTCTGCCGGGACACGGACACCAGGTCCGCCAGCTGCTGCTGGCTCAGATCCTTGGCGGCCCGGGCCGATTTCAGGTGCAGATTCTTCATGCCTCCGCGTCCTCCTGCTCCTCCCGCTTCTGGCGGCGCAGACGGACCAGCATGCACACGAACATCACCCCAAACAGCACCCCGCAGGCCGGGGACAGCGCGTTCCAGGTCAGCAGTCCGTCCTCCACCAGGTCCCCGCTGCGCAGCTGCAGGAGGAAGTTGGGAATCTGGCACAGCACCACCGCGCCGAACAGCCACAGATAGGTCCGGGGATTCTGGGCCACGGCGAAATACGCGTCCTTCCGGACGCAGGCCACGATGAACACCCCGATGGACAGAAAGATCAGCATCCACGCCGACACCCCAGGCTTGGCCCAGGGGCCCCAGAGGGCCTCCACCCCGGTGTTGACGGCCAGGCTGAGCATCAGCGTCAGAAACGCCCAGCGATAGGCCACCCCCCGGGCGGCCATCTGCCGCTCGTCATATTCCGGCTTGGGCCGGCCCTGCTTCTTCCGCACCGCCGTCAGTATCGCCGTGACCACCGCCACGGCCATGATCCCCGCCAGAATGCCCGCCAGATAAGGTTCCGTATCCATCGCTCCTTTCATACTGTTGCCCCAGCATATCACCCGCCCGACAGTTTGTCAAGTATATTTTACAAAAGTTTTATTTTAGCTGTCACCCAAGCAGGCCGCCCTTTTCTCCTCGACAAAGGCGGCCCGGCCGGGTATAATGGTTCTATCCCACCAAGGAGGACCACGGATATGAAGAAAAAGCGCCTGTTTCTGATCCCCCTGTGCCTGTTGCTGCTGGCTGCGGCCTGGTTCCTGCTGCGAAGCCGCATTCCCCAGCGGTGGTACACCGCCGATGAACTGGGCATCCCCCAGCTGCAAAGCCCCCTGGACGCCGACGGCGACGGCGTGGACGACTGGACGGACATGGTCCTGGGCGCCCGGGCCTATATCGGCACCCACCCCCACTATAAGAGCAAATACTACGCCGGCGGCTATCCCGACGACGGCCTGGGGGTGTGCACCGACGTGATCTGGCAGGCCTTCCGGGCGGCGGGCTATTCCCTGAAGGACCTGGTGGACCGGGACATCGCCGACCATCCCGCCTGCTATCCCAACATCGAGACCCCTGACGGCAACATCGACTTCCGCCGGGTCAGCAATCTGGATACCTTCTTCCGCCGCCACGCCCAGGTGCTGACCTGTGAGCTGGACGATCCCGCCCAGTGGCAGCCCGGGGACATTGTGATCTTCGGCGACCGGGACCACATCGGCATCTGCTCCGACCACCGGAACCGGCAGGGGATCCCCTTCCTCATCCACCACGGAAACCCCATCGACGAGGCCGTGGAGCGCAATGACATGGGCAAATACGCCATTACCGGCCATTTCCGCTGGATGGGATAAGGTTTTTTATAAAAAACGCCGTCTTTCCGTCACAAACCGCAAAATTTATCTTGCAATTCCCGGCGCACTGTGGTATTATATTTCAGCATTCCGCACAGGGGCGGACTTTCGGTCGGTGCCGCAAGGTTGGCCGGGGGGAGGAAGCTCCTGGAGGCAACAAACTAAAAATCAAAGGAGAAATGAAACCATGGCTAACCAGAACGTCGTATCCATGAAGGCCCTGCTGGAGGCCGGTGTCCACTTCGGTCACCAGACCCGCCGCTGGAACCCCAAGATGGCCCCCTACATTTACACCGAGCGCAACGGCATCTATATCATCGATCTGCAGAAGACCGTGAAGAAGCTGGAGGAGGCCTATAACTTCGTGCGTCAGCTGTCCGAGAGCGGCCAGTCCCTGCTGTTCGTGGGCACCAAGAAGCAGGCTCAGGAGGCCATCAAGGAAGAGGCTCTGCGCTGCAATATGTACTATGTCAACGCCCGCTGGCTGGGCGGCATGATGACCAACTTCAAGACCATGCGCACCCGTATCGACCGCCTGAACCAGCTGAAGACCATGCAGGCCGACGGCACCTTCGATATGCTGCCCAAGAAGGAAGTCATCAAGCACCTGGGCGAGATCGAGAAGCTGGAGAAGTACCTGGGCGGCGTGAAGGAAATGAAGAAGCTGCCCGGCGCCCTGTTCATCGTGGACACCCGCAAGGAGCGCAACGCCATCGCCGAGGCCCATCGTCTGGGCATCCCCGTTGTGGCCATCGCCGATACCAACTGCGATCCCGACGAGATCGACTATCCCATCCCCGGCAACGATGACGCCATCCGCGCCATCCGCCTGATCTCCTCCATTATGGCCAACGCCATGATCGAAGGCCGTCAGGGCGAGCAGACCGAGGAAGCCGCCCAGGAAACCGCTGAGTAAGCGTATATTTTCCGGCTGTATCACCGCGTAACCACGGGGCAGGGTGTATGCCCTGCCCCTTTTACTGTATTATTATGAAATTGGAGGAACTAAGAATGTCTTTTACTGCTGCTGATGTGAAGACCCTGCGCGAGATGACCAGCGTGGGCATGATGGACTGCAAGAAGGCCCTGACCGAGTGCGACGGCGACATGGACAAGGCCGTTGAGTATCTGCGGGAGAAGGGCCTGGCCAAGGCCGCCAAGAAGGCCGGCCGTATTGCCGCCGAGGGTATGTCCTATGCCCTGGTGGAGAACGGCGTGGGCGCCCTGGTGGAAGTCAACTGCGAGACCGACTTCTGCGCCAAGAGCGACCTGTTCGTCGCCTTCGTCAAGGATATCGCCAAGGCCGTTCTGGATAACGACCCCGCCGATGTGGACGCCCTGATGAACTGCAAGTATCCCGGCACCGAGCTGACCGTGTCCGAGACCATGCCCGAGAAGGTCATGTCCATCGGCGAGAACCTGCAGATCCGCCGCTTCGTCCGCTTCGCCGAGAACACCAGCGTGGGCTATGTCCATGCCGGCGGCAAGATCGGCGTTCTGGTGAACCTGGCCGTGGAGGGCGTGGACGCCTCCGAGATCGGCAAGAACGTCGCCATGCAGATCGCCGCTCTGAATCCCCGCTTCTGGGATAAGTCCCAGGTCACCGAGGACGTCCTGGCCGAGGAGAAGAAGATCGCCCTGGCCCTGATGGACAGCGATCCCAAGATGGCCTCCAAGCCCGCCCAGGTCAAGGAGAAGATCGTCATGGGCAAGATGAACAAGTTCTACGAGGAGAACTGCTTGCTGCAGATGGAGTTCGTCCGCAGCGACCTGTTCCAGGGCACCGTGGAGCACTACATTGCCGACGCCGCCAAGAAGCTGGGCGGTTCCGTGAAGTTCGTCACCGCCGTTCGCTTCCAGACCGGCGAGGGCATCGAGAAGAAGCAGGAGGACTTCGCCGCCGAGGTCGCCGCTCAGATGAACATGGGCAAGTAAGCCTCTATTCCGCATTCAAAAAATCCCGCGCCGATACCGGCGCGGGATTTTTTTTCAGCTCTTTATCACTTTTTCAGCCGCTTGTCGCACTTCACGGCCAGCTTGGTGCCCACCGTCTGGAACAGCTGCACCAGCAGAATCAGCAGGATCACCGCCGCAAACATCACCAGGTATTTATACCGGTAATAGCCGTAGTCGATGGCGACCTTGCCCAGGCCGCCGCCGCCGATGATGCCGCTCATGGCGGAGTAGCCCAGAATGGTGGTCAGGGAGATGGTGACGTTCTGAATCAGGGACGGCACGCTTTCGGGGATCATCACCTTGCAGATGATCTGCATGGGCGTTGCGCCCATGCTCTGGGCCGCCTCGATGATGTTGGGGTCCACCTCCCGCAGGCTGCTCTCCACCAGTCTTGCCACAAAGGGGAAGGCCGCCACCACCAGGGGAACGATGGTGGCCGTGGTACCCACGGCGGTGCCGATGATCAGCCGGGACAGGGGAAACACCATGATCATCAGAATCAGGAACGGGATGGACCGCAGCAGATTGATGATCACATTCAGCACCGACAGCACCGGCTTCGGCAGGGGCAGGACGCCGTCCTTCTCCCCGGCCACCAGCAGCACCCCCAGAGGCAGGCCCAGCAGGATGGCCAGGGCGGTGGACAGCACCGTCACATAGAAGGTCTCCCACAGTGCCATGGGAAACTGGGTCAGAAAGGCGGTTTTCAGCTCCGCTAGGGACTCCGCCGTAAACAGATCACTGTACATCCACGCTTACCTCCTCTGCCTGCAAATTGGGGATGGTCCGGAAAAACTGCCAGGCCCGGTCAAACTGGCTGTTGGGGATGCCCAGCAGCATACTGCCGTAAACCTCCTCCGACAGCTTCTGGGTGCTGGCGGAGATGACGTTGGCATAGATGCTCTCCTCCGCCGCCAGCCGGGCCACCATGGGGATGGCCGTGGTCTGGGCGCTGCGGAAAATCAGCCGGATGCGCCGCTCCTGGCTGGGGTCGGACACTGCCGCGTCGGCCCCGCCGGGGAACACCAGGTGCCGGGCCGCCTGGGACTTGGGGGCGGAGAACACCGCCGATACCAGGCCGTCCTCCACCACCTCGCCGTCGTCCAGGATGGCCACGTGGGTGCAGATCTCCTTCACCACGCTCATCTGGTGGGTGATGACCACCACGGTGATGCCCAGCTTGCGGTTGATGTCCTGAATCAGCTCCAGGATCTGCCGGGTGGTTTTGGGGTCCAGGGCGCTGGTGGCCTCGTCGCACAGCAGCACCTTGGGATTGGTGGCCAGGGCCCGGGCGATGGCAATGCGCTGCTGCTGGCCGCCGGAGAGCTGAGCGGGATAGGCCTGGGCCTTATCCGGCAGGCCCACCAGCTCCAGCAGCTGCCGGGCCTTGGCCTGGGCCTCCTTCCGGCCCACCCCGGCCAGCTCCATGGGGAAGCAGATGTTATGCAAACAGGTGCGCTGCATCAGCAGGTTGAACCGCTGGAAGATCATGGTGATCTCCCGCCGGGCCGCCCGCAGCTGGGCCGGGGTCATGGCGTCCAGCTGCTGGCCGTTGACGATGACCCGGCCCTCCGTGGGCCGCTCCAGCATATTGATGCAGCGGACCAGAGTGCTCTTGCCTGCGCCGCTCATGCCGATGATACCATAGATATCCCCGTCGGCGATGGTCAGGGACACGTCCCGCAGGGCGTCCACCCGCCCGCCGGCGTTTTCAAAGGTCTTGCTGACATGCTGTAATTCGATCAAGGCTGCTGCCTCCCCTTCTGTTGTTGATAAACGGTTACTTGGAAGCCTTCAGAGCGTCCAGGCTGGTCTGACGGCCGCCGTACAGGCCCATGGGCTCCACATGGATGGCGCTGACGGACACGATGTGGGTGTTGTTCTCGGCGTTGAAGTCCTCCAGATAGGGCAGGTGCTGGAAATAGTTGGCGTCCAGGGTGCCGTCATCCACCACGGTGTTGGGCACCACATAGTCGTTATAAACCTGAATGTCCAGGGTGATGCCCTTGGCGGCCAGGATCTCCTTGGCCACCTCCAGGATCTCGGCGTGAGGCGTGGGGGAGGCGGCCACGGTGATGGTCTGGCCCTTCAGGGCGTCGTAATCCACGGAATCGTCATAGCCGTTACCGGGGTTGGTGACGGTGCTGACCACGGAGCCGTTGTACTTGCTCTCGATGAAGCTGGCCACCTGCCGGCTCTCCAGGGCGGCCTTCAGGGCCAGGATCTTGGGGGAATTCTCGTTGCCCTCCTTCACAGCCAGGATGTTGGCATAGGCGGAGGAGGAGCCCTCGATGGCCAGGGAGTCCTTCACGGGGTTCAGCCCGGCGTTGATGGCGTAGTTGGAGTTGATGACGGCGTAGTCGGCGTCCTTCAGCATATCGGGCAGACGGGCGGCCTCGGCCTCCACGATCTCCACGTTATAGGGGTTCTCCACGATGTCGTTCTTGGTGGCGGTGATGCCTGCGCCGTCCCGCAGCTTGATGATGCCGTTCTCCTGCAGCAGCAGCAGGGCCCGGGCCTCGTTGGTGGTGTCGTTGGGAACGGCGATCTTCAGGGAGGTGCTCTTGGAGCCGCAGCCCGTCAGGGCCAGGGACAGGGACAGGATCAGCGCCAGAACCAGCGCCGTCAGCTTCACGGAAGTCTTTTTCATGATGTATTATCTCCTTGTTATCATTAATACTGATTCTTGATTAAAAAATTTAATCAAGAATCCCGTGCGCTGTGCGCACGCACAGCGTGTGAAAACACGCTGTGACGTCTCATACAAAACCTGACGCACCTTCGGTGCTATAAAAAGCTTTTCAAGCTTTTTAACAGGTTTTGGTATAATTTGGTGATTGGTTGGTTTTCAGAATGGATGGAACGTCCGGCGGCCCGGGGCCACATTCGGTCATCCAGCAGGTTCAGCAGGCCCGGCATCAGGCGCATGGTTTTTCAGCTCCTTTCTTATTCTGCCATGCATTCGCACAGCAAAAAAACAGCGGAAGGTCATTGACCTTCCGCTGCCGTAAACGCTTCATTCAGGCAGGTGATGAAAGAGAATGACCATTTTTTCCATAGCAAAGCATGCACATGCCGCACATGTGCATCATGGTCATCATCATGCTGTTGTTGCAGAGCAGCTTCGTCATGGCGCATTCCCTTTCTCGCCGCAGGTGCGGCGGTTTTTCGTTGACGGGTGCATATTAGCATCATCCGTGCCGTTTGTCAAGGCGTATTTTTCATATTTTTTCATCTTGATGCAAATATTTTCTCGCAGCCCGCCGGGAATAATCTTGCAAAAAAGACCGTTTTTTTCGATTTTCACCCGTCTGACAAGGGTTTTCTCTTGTCACAGGTTCACAATTTTTTTACAGATTCTTTCTTGCCGGAATGCGGGATTTATGGTATGATAAATACTAATGGTAGAGATTGCGTATCTGCCCGTCAGCCCGGACAGGTACGCTATCGTTTTGATGAACGGAATGGATGAAGGAGGAATCGTTTGTTGTCTCGCAAGAAACCTGATCTGTTGACCCAGCAGGCCCGCCTGCGCCGGAAGCACCGGGAAAAGGGCCAGGTCCTGGCCATTTTCCGCAAGCCCATGTGGGAATCCCTGACCTCGGTGCTGCCCATCACGGCCATCGTTCTGCTGCTGTGCTTCACCGTGACCCCGGTGTCCAACAACGCCATGATGGCCTTCCTGGTGGGAAGCCTTCTGCTGATCGTGGGCATGGGGCTGTTTTCCCTGGGCTCCGAGATGTCCATGATCCCCCTGGGCGAAGCCGTGGGTAAGGAAATCACCCGCTCCAAGAAGGTGTGGGTCATCGTGGCCATCAGCTTCCTGATCGGCGTGATCATCACCGTGGCGGAGCCGGACCTGCAGGTTCTGGCCAGCCAGGTCCCCGCCATTGAAAACAATGTCATCATCTGGTCCGTGGCCCTGGGCGTGGGCGTGTTCCTGGTCATCGCTCTGCTGCGTATCCTGCTGGGCATTCCCCTGTCCTATCTGCTCATCGGGTTTTATGCAGTGGTGTTCACCCTGGCCATGTTCGTGTCCCCGGACTTCTGGTCCATCGCCTTTGACTCCGGCGGCGTTACCACCGGCCCCATGACCGTGCCCTTTATCATGGCCCTGGGCGTGGGCGTCAGCGCCGTCCGCAACGACAAGCACGCCGGAGGCGACAGCTTCGGTCTGGTGGCCCTGTGCTCCATCGGCCCCATCCTGACGGTGCTGCTGCTGGGCCTTTTATACAAGCCCGACGGCAGCAGCTACACCCCGGTGACCGTGCCCGACGCCCAGGACACCGTGGAGATGTTCCGCTCCTATACCCATGCTCTGCCGGAGTATTTTAAGGAAATTCTGGTGTCCCTGGCCCCCATTGCCGGGTTCTTCCTGATCTTCCAGCTGCTGACCCGCCGCCTGAACCGCCGCCAGGTCATGAGCATGATCGTGGGCTTCCTGTATACTTATCTGGGCCTGGTGCTGTTCCTGACCGGCGTCAACGTGGGCTTCATGCCCGTGGGCAACTTCCTGGGCCAGAGCATCGCCTCCCTGGAGTGCAGCTGGGTGCTGATCCCCATCGCCATGGTCATCGGCTACTTCATCGTGGCGGCGGAGCCCGCCGTCCACATCCTCAACCGTCAGGTGGAGGAGATCACTGCCGGCTCCATCCCCGCCAGCGCCATGAATCTGGCCCTGTCCATCGGCGTATCCGTGTCCCTGGCCCTGGCTATGATCCGGGTGCTGACGGGCATCTCCATCATGTGGTTCCTGCTGCCGGGCTATGCCCTGAGCCTGGCTCTGTCTTTCGTGGTGCCGAAAATATTCACCTCCATCGCCTTCGACTCCGGCGGCGTGGCCTCCGGTCCCATGACCGCCACCTTCCTGCTGCCCTTCGCCATGGGTGCCTGCGACGCCCTGGGCGGCAACGTGGTCACCGATGCCTTTGGCGTGGTGGCCATGGTGGCCATGACCCCCCTAGTGACCATCCAGCTGCTGGGCGTCAGCTATAAGCGCCGCATCAAGCGCACCGCCCCCGTGGCCGTGGCCGAAGTGGAAGAGATCATCGAGCTGGCATAGGAGGAAACCCAATGAAACGACTGTATCTTATGATCACCATCACCAACCGGGTGGTTGGCTCCGGCCGGTTTGTGGATTTTTACCGGGCCTTCGGCGCGCCGGTGGTGTTCACGGCCCTGGGCCGGGGCACCGCCAGCGACGATGTGCTGAGCTATCTGGGCCTGGAGGCCACGGAGAAGGCCGTGCTGTTCTCCGTGGTGACACCCGCCTGCAAGGAGACCCTGGTGAAGGAGCTGGTGTCCACCATGCACCTGACCGCCCCCGGCAGCGGCATCGCCGTTTGCCTGCCCCTGAGCAGCATCGGCGGCAAGTCCGCCATGAACTACCTGACCTCCGGCGACCCCTCCAAGGCCCCGGAAATCGACATTGAGGAGGACGAACCCATGAAGGAAGCAGCCTATCAGCTGATCGTTGCCATCGCCAACCAGGGCTACACCGATAAGGTCATGGAGGCGGCCCGTTCCGCCGGCGCCCGTGGCGGCACCATTGTCCATACCCGCTCCACCGGCGCCGAGGACGCCGGGAAGTTCTTCGGCATGTCCATTGCCGAGGAGCGGGAGATGATCTTCATCGTGACCCCCACCAGCGAGAAAAACGCCATCATGCAGGCCATCATGGCCCAGGCCGGCCCCAGCACCAAGGCCCAGGCCATCACCCTGAGCCTGGCCCTGGAGGACGTGGTGGGCCTGTTCACCACCAACCCGGACCAATAATCCCCTGCGCACTGCCGCCCCCGGTTTCCCGGGGGCGGTTTTTCTTGTCAAACGCCCCCCGGTCTGCTACAATGGGGAAAAACACACAGGAGGTGAGACCATGGAGGAGCATGCGGTCTATCGGGTGCTGATGGTGGAGGATGACCGGGGCATCGCCCAGGCGGTGCAGACCCAGGGCCAGCTTTGGAATCTGGAGGTGCGGCAGGTGCAGGACCTGCGGCATGTGATGGAGGAGTTCGCCGCCTTTGACCCCCATCTGGTACTGCTGGACATCGGCCTGCCCTGCTTCGACGGCTACCACTGGTGCACGGAGATCCGCCGGGTATCCCGGGTGCCGGTGATCTTTATCTCGTCTGCGGCGGACAATATGAACATCATCATGGCCATGAACCTGGGAGCCGACGACTTCATCGCCAAGCCCTTTGACCAGAGCGTGCTGATGGCCAAAATTCAGGCCCTGCTGCGCCGGACCTACGACTTCGGGGCCTCGGCTCCGGTGCTGGAGCATCGCGGCGCGCTGCTGAACACCGGGGACAACACCCTGACCTATCAGGGCCAGCGGGTGTCCCTGACGAAAAACGAGTACCGCATTCTGCTGTGCCTGATGCAGAGCAAGGGCCGGGTGGTGAGCCGGGAGAAGCTCATGGAGCGCCTGTGGGAAACCGACAGCTTCGTGGACGAGAACACCCTCACCGTGAACATCGGCCGTCTGCGGAAAAAGCTGGACGCCGCCGGTCTGCCGGGGTTCATCACCACCCGGGTGGGCCTGGGCTATATGGTGGGGTGAGGGCTATGCTGACCGGATACCTGCGGCAGCGGCGCAGGACGCTGCTGGCGTTTTTCCTGTTCGGCGGCATCTTCGCCGCCGCCTTCGCCCTGTACCAGCTGCCGCTGCGGGCGGTGGCCTATCCCTTTGTGCTGTGCGCCGCCGCCGGGGCGGTGCTGCTGGCCCTGGACTATCGCCGGGTCCTGCGGCAGCCACGGGCTTTTGGTGATGTTGTGGTCCGTGGACTTGGTGGGCCACGCGCAGAAG